>Ga0228711_1007246_pt1 | contig 16150 bp, 5 predicted proteins | sample MedpolnodulmetaG_2_FD_177996 | JGI IMG/M metagenome (GOLD analysis project Ga0228711, IMG submission 177996) | Root nodule microbial communities from Medicago polymorpha collected in Santa Monica, California, United States - brown nodules | ecosystem: Host-associated > Plants > Roots > Nodule...
TTTGTGATTGAGCAACTTGTAATTTGAGATTACATTTTAGTGGAACTCTCCTTGGAAGTGCAAGGAGGACAGGACTACTTCCGGTTTGTGGAAGGAACCTGTATAATTGATTGTGTTCTTTCTTCTTTTGTTCTTTACATTATCCGCTGCACATAGACTCTGAACTCACTCAGACTCTGAACTACTTCAGACTCTGAACCTGAGGACAGTTATCTAGAACGTAAAAGAAGAAGTTTCCAAAAACACAATTCAACCCCCCCTTCTTGTGGTTTTTCTCACCTTCAATTAGTTCTTCATAGGACAATTATCAAATCAGGCAAAAGATCAATGGTGAAGAATCAATGCTTCAAGCAAGACAAGTTGATGTACTGGCTAGTTCTCAACGTCTCTCAAATCCTCTATAAATAGGGATAAAGACTTGAAGAAAAATACAACACAACACTACAACAAGAAAAGGCCAATACTCTCTGAGCAAAACATCGCAAGTTTAAACACATCAACAACTTAGAGAATTCTTACAATAGCTCATATCTTAGAATTCTCAAGTGTCTAGAAAAAACAGAGTCTGTTCTGTTCGTATTGTTTTGTGAATACCTCTGATTGTATATCAAGTATTCAAAACCTTATTCAATTATTTGTAATTGTTAAAAGAAGTCTCTTTCAGTTGTGATTGAGCAAAGGAAGTCTCTTGGAGTTGTCCTTCAGCATAGAAGTCTCTTTCTTGTGTGATTGAGCATAGAAGTCTCTTGGAGTTGTCCTTGAGCATTGAGAAGTCTCTTACTTGTGTGTTTGAGCAACTTGTAATCCGACATTACATTTTAGTGGAACTCTCCTTGGAAGTGTAAGGGGGACAGGACTACTTCCGGTTTGTGGAAGGAACCTGTATAATTGCTTGTGTTTTTTCTTTCTCTGTTCTCTTACATTTATCCGCTGCACTAAGACTCTGAACTCAATTCAGACTCTGAACTATTTCAGACTCTGAATGTGGGAACAGTTTCTTTCAGAACGCAAGAAAGAAAAGTTTTTGAAAACACAATTCAACCCCCTCTTCTTGTGATTTTTCTCACCTTCACAGACTCCTTTTTAAATTTTTTAGTTTTTTTCCCTCAATATTTTTTAATAAATTTAGTGTTATATTTTCCTATATAGCCCAATCCAAATCCTTTGTTTTTTTACCCCAATTTTTTTTAGACCATCAATTTTTTGTGTGCTTCTTTTTGGGGGTCAATATCTTAAATTATAACAGGGTCTCTAAATTTTTTAAGACGGTCCTGATTTTAATGATACTCTTTACTGTAGGCCTTTACACCTTTTGTTTGAAACATTTGAACTGTTATTTTAGGTCTTTTTCGGTAATTTCTCCTTCTAAAGCTTCACAATTGGATTTTTTTTTTCTCGCACAATAAGTCACTTTTTAATATACAAGCTCTGGAAGAAAAAGAAACACGTTAGTTGAATTTTTGAATTGAATTAGATTTTCTTGTCAAGTTTAAATCATATCATTAGACCACATATGACCATCACTCTGCTACCTCAGATGTCCAATGTCACCACTACAAGGGAGAAATACTTACTTGGTTACAAACAAGCCCAAACTCAATGTTTAGTACACACACAATGATGCATTTGTCCCCAAAATGTTTATTTTACTTGATTTTTTATTATTAGAAAAAGTGTCTCTTTATATGTGTGCCTAAACAATATATATTTGGTTTTGTGACCATAGAAGACTAGCTCCACTACGAGGTTGAGTATGCAAATCATGGATCTTCAATTCACTAAGAAAATTACATTTGATTATTCAGTTATTTATTTGTTTTGACGACTCTGGAAGTCCACGTATTGCTAATTTAAAATTTGAATATTTAACGATGAACTTTTAGAGTAAACCACCAATTTAGTATCTGTCTTTGCAAGTGATTATCAAATTAGTCTCATGTGAGAAAAAAAAAACATAGAAACATGGGTCTAATTGAGAAATTTTTGATAATATTTCAAAGTAGTTCCTATTTCTCTCAACTAAGTTATGTTCATTGGAACAATGTGTTTAATATATATATTTTATTTTGGCTTAAAATAAAAAATAAAAATTGGGGGTACCATCCAGCCATCCACAATGGTAGTTCTTTAATAGGGACTCCTTAAATGGACTCCACGTTACACATCACTTATTTATAATATTTTAATAAAAGTACCTATTAAAGACTCAATAGCTTCAATGGAAGTACACAAATAAAGACTTCAATGAAAAGTACTTAAATAGGCCCCATTAACTTTACATCATTAAACAAAAATAATTTATTTATTAAATTATAAATTACCTCATATTATTTAATTATAATCCTTAAAAAAAATTAAATTATAAAATATTTATTCATTCATATGAACTTAAATTTCTGCTACATTTGCTAATAATTCGAAAATGGAAAAATTAACATTACAAATTTTACATTCCTTCGTTAAAAAATAATAATAATAATTTGCATGAATTACATTTTATTTAAAATGATGACAAATAGATAAAATAATATTTAAAACAGCTATTAATTATTTTTTTAAACTATTAACTATTAAAATATTACTTTGTAAGCGGGACCACATAATACATATTTTATTACTTCTTTTAAATGTGGGACCCATTAGTTGCTTAGGAGAGAAATGATTATTATATAGTTATCCGTTCCTTAATAAGAATTCATTTTTTCTTTCCCTAAGAGAGGTCCTTAACAAGGAGTGGTCCTTGTTAAGCAAGGGTCACCTAATAGAGAGGCTCGAAATGGCTGAGCATGTGGTTAGTAAGTCCAACTTTGTTTATAAATAAAAAGCCGTTTCTCGGTCTGAACTTTGAATTTGAGAGCGAGAGAGAGAGAAATTGCGAGGGATATAGCATAATATATTTATTTATTTTTTTGATAACAAGACAGGTTGAACCCAACAACAGGAAAAGAAACTACCGGCTATGTTAGCATAATGTTTATCGCATAATCTATATTTTTGCAACACTTATCAAAAAAGACAATTCTTTCTTCCCACACTTATCAAAAAAGACAATCCTTCAAAGGAAAACTTATCAAAAAAGACAAAATAAGGCCACATTTATTTTCTGTCCAAGAAAAAAGGTCACATTTTATTTTGAATATTTTATCCTTCTTTGATGCGAGGAACATTTATTCTGACAGTTCAATTTTTTTGAATCCTATCTTTCTGAACTACTATTTATACTCTAAGATCCCCCCATATAGAGAGTATATTTGAATCCCCCTAAATTCCCTTGTTTTTTCTTTCTTCCCCCAATCAGCACAAACAACACAAAATGAGTATCCATAAAACATATATGATTCTGATGAGTTTGCAGTTGGGTTCAATTGGAATTATGTATCAAAACACCAGCCCATTCCAACAATCATCTCCAACCTTTTTTCTGTTTTTGACATCTCTATTTTGCCATGCAGTTTCAACCATGGCTGACTTCAGCTTGCCAACTACTAGAATCGTATTCCACTTTTCTGGAGTTGTTGGATGTGAGGCACTTCTTTGTATTCTACTCCCTCAGTTATGGAATTGGTATATCATCAATCTATTCCTTTTAATGGTCACTTCATTATGTTTCTTCGACTGCATCCTTATTAATATCACTAAGCTCTTCCGTTCAAATGATGTTCACCCTCCAAATTTGGAACAACAAGAAACTCAGATTTAAGACTTGATATGATGGATGATCACTTTTGATTTCATTTTTGTTCTGCTTGCTTAAGTGGAATAATGTAATAGCACACATAAGTAGTAAGAAAATAGACAACACCTCTAATAAATGATCATGCTATTTTAAGAATAAGGTTATTTGTATAATCATTTTGTGACAATTTTTGGGACAATTTTTTTTCTTATCTTTTTATTGATAAAAAACAATAGAGGAGAAAAAAGAAGAGAGAGAATAAGAATACAATGTGAGTAAGAAAGAGAAAATTGTTCAAAAATTGTCAAAAAATTGTTGTACAAATATTATGTTTTTTAAGGATTTTCTTTTTATGAAGTTAGTTAGTGGTTGCAATCAATGTATACATCTTTTTACATAGTTCAATTCTGGATATACTTCATCCGTCTCAAAATAATTATCGTTTAAGATTTATGTATGATTTTTTTAAAAAAGAGCAAACTCTAAGATTCCAAGCCAACCACTAGATCAACCCCAAATGAGTTAATGTAGTAATTAAGTTGGATGAAGTTCAATAAATAAAGATATAATAGTGGAAAGAAATAATAAATATTGTATTGATACTTTAAAATGCCAATTATTTTAAGATGAAAAAAATGTCAAATAAACAATTATTTTGAAAGGGAGGAAGAGAGTATATAATACTACCTCCGTCCCTATATATAAGACCCTTTTGAGAAAAGAAATTTGTCTCTTTTTATAAGACTCATTTGGTATTTCCAAGTACATTAATTAATTTTTGGCTTAATTACTGTTTTAGCCCCCCTAAGTATTCAAATGTTGTGATTTTGACCCCCTAAAAAAACAACTATTTCCAAGCCCTTTATGTTTACTTTCTGTTGCAATTTTAGCCCCCTAACTCAATTTTGACCTAGTCAATGCATACGTGGCAAACACATGGACGTCACGTGTGTATTTTTTTAAAAAAATAAATAAAAATTCCATGTGTAAATTAAAAAAACCACGTGTAAATGCGTTAATTAAAAAAATAAATTTTTTTATTTTTCTAATTAAAAAAATAGTTTTTTTTAATTTTTTTGTAATTACAATAGTTAAAAAGTATTTTTTTGTTTCTTTAATTACAAAAAAAAATAAACAAAATTTGTAATTTTTAATTACAAAAAATTATTTTTTTGTTTTTTTTATCAAAAAAATAAAAAAAATATTTATTTTATATTTTCTAATTAGAAAATTAAAAAACAGAAAAAAAAATTAAAGCTTTACACTTGTGGCGCCCAAGTGTACGTTGAATGGGTCAAAATTGGCCCGGGGGCTAAAATTGCAACAAAAAGTTAACATAGAGGGCTTGTAAAGAGTTGTTTTTTTAGGGGGTCAAAATCACAACATTTTGATAGTTAATGGGCCAAAACAGTAATTAAGCTTTAATTTTTTATCAACACATCCCTATTTATTTTATATCTTTTTCTTCAATCAACATTAAATACCATATTGAAAACATACGCTAACTCTCTCTCTTAAATGATAAAATTGTAAAAGCAATAGCAATTACAACCAAATTTATTACCACTTTCAATTTTCTTAATTCCCGTTATTTTTTCAAAAGGACCTTATAATGAGGAACAAAGGTAGTATAGTAACATGTGAAGAAAAGTTAGATAAAAGAAAGAATCCTATTCAATAGTAATATGTATCTTTGTGACTCTCTCTGAGAAATGTTAACGAGTGTCTTCGGGACACTCTTTAAACACTTTAAATAGTAAGTTTTTATGAAAAGTTGCGTATTAGAAATTGTAATAGTTGACTTTTAAAAAAATAATTACTAAATTTAGGATACTTCAAGAGTACACCGAGAGCACTCGTTAACAAGACCTTTGTTTATTAGCCTACTTCTTTGATGCGGTTTACTTATTGGTACTAAAACTAACCACAAATAGAAATACAAATATGTTGGCTCGGGAATTAGTTGGGAAGAGGATGAAACTGAAAACAGATGATTCATATAGTGTTACCAATTTCCATGTGTAATGAGGAATTATCAACTCAACATATAATATATCATCTGGCGTCATGCTCCTGGTGTGAGAGCTTATATAGTTAGATGTGTCAATACATAATGAGATCTTCAAGTTTTGGTCTCCACCCAGATGGTAAGGACAATAACGTATCCAGGACTGAATCAGGGATGCAAGCTATTTTAACTATATATATTTTTTATAACAAAATCAGGTATTCTCTGCTCTCAGTTTGAAAGAGTAATCTCTTGTCAAAATAGATTACAATAGACATCAAAACTATTCCTCAAAAGTATTAATTTTGCTCCATTTATAAGAATAGATTTGAATTCATAACCTTTGATTAAGATGACATAGACGCTTATTATCTCGTCTAAATGCTCTTTCGTCAATTTACTTTTAATTAATAATTCTAATTATATATAAATTATAAGCTGGAAAATTATAAGAGAAAATATTAAAAAAGATTTAGAAGTCAATGAGTTGGATCTAAATATGATTTATGATAGAACATGATATGATCTATGTAGCCGACTCCATTTAGTAAGATAAGACTTGATTGTTGTTGTTATTGTTGTTGCTGAATGTTTGTACCTTTGCATCCTAAATTGGTACCACTGAAATCCAGGTGGACATCAAAGGAACTTTCGCAATACTTGTATGCTAGTGAATCACAATTCTAACCAAACATTTAAGAGAAAATTGAAAATTATAAATAAAAAAGAAGATTGATACCATAAACAAAATTTGCAATTGCTTTGTTGACAATTTGAAGAACAAAATTGCAAGTGCACTATATCATCGTAAAGTAGTAAAAAATTTAAGTTCGCATCCACGTAGAATGTGTAATTTCAATTTAACTACTGTAATCATTATTAGGATAGAGATAATCGGGGGGTTGCACTTGACAATTGGTTTGGTGGAAATGACGTAAAGACATATATTAAAGCGACTAAGTCATAATTGATTCCATTTTATGAACTGTTTGGTAACTACAAACTATGAACACAGTTTAAACTTATCATTAGTTTTTATGACATTTGAACAAAATGGTTAGTCTAATGTCTTGGTCACTAGCACTCCCTACTGATTATGGCACCCTAATATCTTAGGTGAGTCCATACTCGTGGAGGTTTTAAAGAACACCAAATTAAGTACACAATAATATTTCTAGAACTAATAAAGATTGAACGATTAAATTAGATCAAGCCCCGAAGTTAGGGTTAGTAATTATTGAGTTATAGATCGATTCGTGGACATTCGTAAACGCATGAAAAACATTAAAGATAAATTTAACATAATAAAATCAAAGTAATCAATTGTATTCAAAGGATTCCTAAACATAAACTAGAGAGATTTATCTACTCATGATTCCTAAACACAAACTAATGAATATGAATAAGAAAACATAAGTAAAGGATCACCGGTTGATGATTCATTGGCTCCCGAATGGCTCTGGTTGCTCTTAATCTATTGAAATCACGTTTCTGCCTTCATCTGCTCGTTAAAAAAAATTTCTTCACTGACCTAGACGCTTGCCTTGTATATTTAAGCATTTTCCTAAATTTTAGGAACAGTTGGCCTGCTACGTAGTGTTCAACTCACGATTTTTTTATCGGCAAAGTTTGGTTCTCATACTAGAAAGATGAAGTAAGTATCTTAAGTTTCACCATTAACACAAATTTAAGCTTAACAAGTTAATAGTATATGTTCACTCTCATTACATTAATAAATGAATTATAAATGTATAAGATTGAAATTATAAATTTACAATTTGCAAAAGGGGGTTTAACTCTTAAAAGATCAACAATGGAAGAAAATAAAAGTGAGGTTTGCGGGTTGTTTTGTAGTGCTTGTGCTTGTTTTAATGAAATTTTATGGCTTAAATATGATAATCGTCCCTGTAGATTGGGGCAGTTTTGATTTTCGACCCTGTAAAAAAAAAAATTGAAATGCATCCCTGTAAAAAAAATTTTGTTTGAAAAAGGTCCCTGACCTCACTATTCAGCTGATTTGGCATGGTTTTGGCCACGTGGCAATTGCTGACTGTGCAACTTTTGCCACGTGGCGCTGACGTGCCACCTAATATTAAATTTTAAAAAATATTTTTAAAATTCTGAAAATTGTTTTTAAAATTAAAAAATATGAAAATAAATTTAAAAAACAATATAAAAATTCTGAAAATAAATTTTAAAATATTTAAATAATTTTCTGAATTTTTCAGAATATTATATATTCTGAAAAATAATGATTTTTTTTAAAAATTAAATTTTTTTGTAAAAGAACAAGAAATTAGATTTTTTGTAAAAGAACAAGAAATTAAAATTATAAATTTATAACTTTTGAAAATATAATTGTCATTATTTTCGAAAAAATTTAATATATAATTTTCAAATTAAAAAAATCTATTTTTCGAATATTTAATTTTCACATTCTTTTCCAAAATTTTTAATTTTAACAGTTTTTTTGTCAAAAAATTAAGTTTTCGAAAATTTTAATTTTCAATGTTTTTTTTTCGGAAAAGTATTTTCATATTTTTTTTCAGAAATTTTTTATGATTTTTAAATTTATTTTCAGATATTTTAAATTTAAAAAATAATTTCCAGAATTTATTTTTATTTTTAATTTTTTTAATTACGTGGACTGCTACGTCAGCGCCACATGGCAAAGGTTGCACAGTCAGCAACTGCCACGTCAGCGATTAGCATGCTAAGTCAGACATGAAGTGGGGCCAGGGACCTTTTTCAAACAATTTTTTTTTTACAGGGATGTATTTCAATTTTTTTTTTTATAGGGACGAAAATCAAAACTGACATAAATTAGAGGGACGATTATCATCTTTAAGCCAAATTTTATTTTATTTAGGACGATGGATGTGATACTCCAAGTGACTAAGTGAGACAAAATCAAATGCCCGAATGAAAATTTGAAAGTGTGTGTACTTTGTGTTATGTGGATGAAGGAGCGAAGCTTCTAACATTTCTATTGGATAATAGATGACTGTGCCGCTTGAGTGTAACATATAGCCATATACTACAAGGAACCATGATGCATATACGTTTAACATATATATTTTTTTGTGTTTATTCTCAGTCCAATGCATGACATTAATATCCTCGGCTCCTGTTAACCAACCATAATCATGATGACTATTCAAATAATTAACTGACTTTATCCTTCTTTGTGCTTTCATCAAAATCTCTTTCTTTAAATACTATTTTCATATCTTTTTGTTCATCATTCTTTGCTCTTTTTGTTTTTTGTTCAATCAAAACAGAATGATTACGCATAATTACAAAGCTTATTTTATTCTGATGGGTTTATTGGTGACTTTAGCTTCAACCAAGTATGAAGCTTTAAACACTAACCCATTTCAACCACTATCTCCAACTATGTTGCTGTTTTTGACATCTCTATGTTGTCACGCAGTTTCATCCACAGCTGATATGAGCTTCCCAACTACTGAATATATCTTTCACATTTTTGGTGTTGTTGGGGTCGAGACACTTTTGTGGATTATCCTCTCTCAGTTCTCGAATTGGTGTATCATCAACTCATTCATTTTAGTGGTTACTTTTGTCTGTCACGCCATACATGATTTAGAACTTAGAAGAGTACTTAGTACCCATATAAAGACTTATTTAATGGTTGTGATTTATTACTACTAGAGCTAATTTTAATAGAGGGAAAACAAATCCAGAATCAAATATTAGTTTGGGAATTTGTTGGGAAGAGGATGAAGTTGATAGCAGATGAGCCATAGCAGAAAACAGTGAAACTATGGATCTTTCAGGTTTCACAGCCCCTTGCTATAATAAGGTCGACATTAGTGTTCTATTAAACTGTTTTTGACACACATCCTTTTTATGGCCAATGAATTTGGTGGATTAGACTAATATGTGATGGTTGAGTTTCAATAAATGTGGAGGCAAAAAAGGTAACCCGATCCAAGTCCGTACACCTAATGAAACCCAATCTAGATTTCACCAAAGGGCAAGGGATTAGGAAATTTGGTCCAACAATTAACAAAGTTCCAAAATATGAAAATTCTCCATCACATTAGATTTATGGGACTAGACTGGACGGTCCAAATTGATATGAGGTTGGGATCCCATATCACAAAAGTCCATAGAGTAATGAGGAATTTCAATTCCACAAGTCATTTTGAAGTTTCGGCAGTATTATGGACTAGATTTTATGAAACCTTAAATGTTAGGATTAACTTGATTATTCATTCCTTTTGTTTTCTATGAAAAATATTTATCTATTCTCCTTCACTTATCTGATCAGTTTTGTCTCCTTTTCTTTGCAATTCATATTTTTCTTTGCTCATAATTTAGGGATTTAGTAATTGGTTTTTCATTGTTCTTGATGAGCATGAAGAATTATCTTTTCATTGCAATGGTTTGGAGCTATGGTAGTTTACTGCATGTATTATTTGCAGAGTTAAGCAAACATCGAGTAACATTATGCATCCTGTTTTTTCTCAAATCGCTGGAAGTATCCATGCACCCAATGTAAGATTTTCTGCGCTCCGTTTTTGTCTTTTAAACTTGTACATACTCTCAAATTAGAATTAGCAAGGATTTTTCGTTGCTGGTTGTTCCGTTATTGATATCGTTTATGATTAGTTTCCAGATTTTCCTTTTGCATATGATAATGTTGTTTTTTATGTTTGTTTTCATTTGTTTTAGTGTTTTTGAGATACTATAGACATTATTGATGTCTAATGGGATTCTTGCAAGTTACAATTTACATTTTACTGAATAAATATGCTTGTTTTATTGCTCAAAAAAAAAAAAGCTTGCTTTGATTTTGGAACGATCAAAATATTTTAGACAATTAATAATTCAATTTGGTAATTTCAACTGTGCAGATAAAATTGAGTGGTAAGGGATGACAGCTAGGAGTGATCTGATAGCAAAATAGGAAGATATCTTATTTCAAAAAAATAGGAGCGAAAAAAGGATTGGATTGGATTTAGGAGTGATCTGTTGTTTTTGATTTCAGAAGCATTTGAAAATAACATTTTGATTAAATTAAATAGGGGTAATACAGTAAAATTAGTCATTGAAGTTAGGTTAAATCTAGGTCAACATTTTACGTTCGGGTTAACTTTAAGAAATAAGAGATAAAAGAGGTCGGTGTCCGTATATAAAATAGAGGGAGTGTAAGTGACATTTTAACAAAACTTATGGGAGGTTGGTGTAATTCACCCTTTCTTCTTTGGTGAAAGCAGTCCAATATATAAAGTTTCACCGTATCAAATTAAGGGAGAAACTTGAGGATTCTCCTTTCTCTGAATTTATATTTTAGCTCAGTGCAAGAAAAAAGGTAACTACTATACCTTTCCAAACACATCGCTGATGAATTTGTAGCAGTAGCTCCTTTCTCCTTTGAATTGTTGGTCTTAAACATTTGTAATAAAAAAAATCATTTATAATTGTAAAAATACGAGTTAAAAGGTTCGGCCTTTTGCTCCTTAAGAGTTAATTATATTTTAGAAAATATCATTTCTTAAAAAAATTATCTTTTCACTCCTTTTAAAAAAACATCATTTCATTGATTATAAGAATCATACTAATCCCTAAAAAAAAAAAAAAAATATTACTAAGTGATATTATCAGCCCTGAAAAAGCAAGAGACTACAAAAATTATGTCATTTTATATCCAATAAATTGAATATACTTAAATATCGTTTTTTTTTTGTAGATAGACGAAATGACAAAGCCATTATAAACTCACACACACAAGTGGAGGTACTGGAGTTTAAACCCCAGTCATGGTATCCGACCTAACAATTTTGACATTTTGCCAGTTGAGCTAGGACTTCCAGATAAATATAATTAAATATCTATAAAATATATTTCTCTGTTGACTTTATATTTTAAAACTATTGTTTACTTCTATTCTGCGCAATAAATTAATTAATATACTCTGCTAAAGAAGGATATTTACTAAGAGTTATCTAAGCGTATCTTAGAAAAGTCGTTGGTTGGGTGTCCTAAGCTGATACGAGCAATCCCTATCATAAGCCCTTTATTATTTTGACCTTTTTCTGAGTTACATTATCTTTTGCTGTGTTTCTCAGAAAGTGGTTGGGTTTCCTCACGTGTACAATTTTCCTTGTCCTAAGCCCTTTGCTTATGTCCCTTATGTTATGTGATACGCGGGTCAATTAATTTTCAAGTTTATTTTGCTATATTAGAGATTGCATGCATTGTTTCCTTTTTATTTTCTATTGTAGTCTACATTTTGTAGTATGCTGTATTAGTATTACACTAAACTAACACCTCATGAACAGGATCCAAAGGTGAACTTCATAATTTTTAGAAAAATTGTGGGTTTTATCATCAAAGAATACCGCGCATAAATTTCTATGCAGCATCTTATTAAAATTATGATTTTATATGTATGTTTATGTTTTATTAGAGAACATAGTAAATCTGCTTCAACCCAACAGTCAAAATCATTAAACCAATAGTTGGGTCAGGATTTGTTGACTTATATTCCGGCAAAATCTATAAGTACTTATTTTGTAAGATGATCAATTACCAAACATGCCACTGTCCTGCCAATGAAAGTCAGCAAATCCTGATCCTGTCTGGGGTCACCCAAGGACATCTTACAAAAATGCTGGCGAGATCCCAGACACATGAAAGTGACCAATTAAAGTTTCCACCTATGCATATTTTGAATGCCGGTGACCAAAGTGTGTTTGATTTCACTTTTAGATTTTTTTGGAAATTAATTTGAGTAAACCACTAAATTAATCTTCGTTTGTAAGTATTTTTAAATTAGTTTGTTAATATTCTAAACTAGTCTTTAACTTTGTCAAAAGTTTTTCAATTAAGTCTCTTATCAAGGGACAAAAATTTAAAGACAGAGACTAATTTGAGAAACTTTTGACAAAGACAATGACTAATTTAAAATATTGATAGAGTCAGGGATTAATTTAAGAGTGACTTATAAAGACAATCACTAATTTGGTGGTTTAATGAAATCAATTTTGCAGACTAAAAACAATTCTACAAAGTTATTATTTGTAGTTTTTAGAATTGATTCGATAAAATTATTCAATCTTTTTTGGCTTAATTGCAGTTTTAGCCCCCAAACTTTCCCAAAGTTGCGATTTTGGCCCCCTAAGAAAAAAAACTACAAAACAGCCCCCTAAGTTTTGCAACTATAGCAGTTTTGGCCCCCAAGACTGATATTGACTCGGTCTACGCTGACGTGACACCCTAAGTGGGTGCCACGTGTTATTTTTTTAAATTTTTTTTTGCCTTAGGGGGCCAAAACTGCTACAGTTGCAAAACTTAGGGGGTTGTTTTGTAGTTTTCTTTTCTTCTTACTATCTAATGTCATCGCAAATTTCAATTTCAGGGATATATTGGAATTTCGTTAATTACAGGATGAAATTGCATAATCTCTTGTCATTTGATGAAATCCATATTGGATTTGACATGGTACTCAAACTCGAACATCGCATATTAGTCTAATCCACCAAATGCATAGCCAATTGACACATGCTTTGTAAGAAGGGTGTGTTTCAAAAGAAACAGTTTAATTTAAACACATAATGATGCAGATGCTACATTAGCTTGACAGCATAAAAAACCCAGCTGAATTCACATGCAGCCTCATCACTATTGTATTTAACAAGATTTAAAAACTGAAATGACACAACAATAGCAATATGTATACTTCAAGAGTCGTCAGAAAAATAAATAACTGAATATTCAAATACAATTTTCTTAGTCAGTTGAAGATCCATGATCTGCATACTCAACATCATAGTAGTCACATTGGTCATCTAGGGTAGCAGAGTAATGGTCTAATGATAAATCTCCTCCAGCACACAGCTGGTGCACATATCTGAAAAGTTGGTGTTAAAGAGGAAGCAGAGATCACTTTTTTTCATGGAATCGATATGATTTAAACTTGACAATAAAAACTAATTCACTTCAGAAATTCAACAATCATGTTTCTTTTGCTTTCAAAGCTTGCATAATCAAAAGTATCCAATTTGTAAATCTTTAGAAGGAGAAACAACCAAAAAAGACCTAAAATAACAGCTCAAATGTTTCAAACAAACAGTTCAAAGGCCTAGAATAATAACTTGGATAGGAGCTACTGCTATAAATTCATCAGGGAAATTAATCAGTAATTGTCTTTGCAAAGGTGTAGTATTGACCTTTTTTCTTGCATTGAGCTAAAACTTAAATGCAGAGAACGAAGAATCCTCAAGTTGCTACCTTAATTTCAACCTGTATATAATTTACATATTGGTCAGCTTCCTCGAGCATGGTGCTGATATCCACCTACAGTTCACCAAGGAAGTAAAATCTTGTGAATTTTTAGTATATTAAATAGTGTAAATGCCATTGAAAAGGAAAGCTATGTTAGTTCCATTCGGGACAAGTTTTAATAGGATTCTCAACCTTTCATTTATTCTTTCTCTTCTATCCTATACAACCAAAATGAAAACATGGTAAGAGCATAATATCATAGACTATCAAAAACTATGACTTACTCTTAGATTTGAAGCTCTGTGGATCAGTAGTGGGACCTCTACTAGATCTTCATTTGCCACTTAAAGTTGTTGTTAGCTAAAACTTGTTGACGAGGGTTTTCATTTAAAACTCATATGAGGATTTTAAAAAGATATAAGATGCAAATGAAGTTATGATATAAAATTAGGCCAGATGCGAAAAGGTATATGTATATTAAGGCCAGATGCGAAAAGGTAAAATCCTACTCAAATAAAATAGATACAAAATTACATCTTAAAACTTCATAAGGTACATAATATTGGTGCTCACGTAAAAAAGAAAATAGACGATAAATAATCACACAAGGAAACAATATGGAGAATAAAGAACTAAGAAGTCATCACATTGTGATTAGCTGACAACATAAAAAATAAAATATGAAATATTAAACGTCTCAATAACAAAAGAAAAAGAAAAATCCAAAACCACTCATATAATATATTTTTTTGGTGAATAACACTCACATAACATTTCACCATAGACTCAATACATTCAAAAGAAACAATAGAATAATCACAGTAATCGTGTAAACATATCGCATGGAAAACTAAAACTAAAACTCAAAAGGAGGGATACTGCATTGTTTCTTCAATTACCTCTCCATGACCTCTTTATTATGTTGACCGAAATAGGATGAATTTGTGATCTGCAAACACACTATTTTTTTTTTTTTTGAAGAATCTGCAAACAACTATTAAAAAATATCAAATCCTCTTATTTCTATTTGTTTTGCAGAAAACCTGAAAGTAATTAATATTGAAAAAAAATATCAATCTAATAAAGTAATAAGGTCTTAAGTATATATGAATCAGTTATAATAAACCAAAAAGGTAAAGTTTTTTTGGGCATCTTCGGATGACCTTGTGGTGTATCTTGTACAGTTACGTTTCTTATCATCTATCTATATATATTTTGCCATTAAAAAAAAAACCAAAAAGGAAAATCCAAGAACATAAAAGAAGGAAGAAGAAGAACAACCCACTGACCCTTAGCAAACTAAAGAAGAGCAGCAACAATCATCATGTAAGCAATCATGCATTTGACAAGTTTTTATTTTCAGTTTTTATGTAGCTAGTTGTTGTAGGAATCGAATGAATATAGTTTTCATCAGTGCCAGCCCAGCATATTTTGAGGCCTAAAGCGGACTATAGTATGAACAAAAGAAAAAAAATTAAGTTAGCATGATAAAAAAAAAAAAATAAATAACTATGGCACAAATAGTCAATGACGCACGTATACAATTTTTATCTAGTAATCAAGATGACGTAAGTTAGATGATGTCTACTTCATGAGGTAACAATATGATGTCTGCTTGACGAGTTCAGCTAACAATATATAAAAGGCAGAAATGCTTGAGTTTTTTTGACAAAAATAAATTATTTTGAGTTAAGAAGTTTAAAATATAAATTTTGATATATTAGTATTTAAAAGGGCATATGCTAACATCTCTAAAAAAAATAATGCTAACAAATGTCATAATAATAACCTTGTTTAAGGAATAAATAAAAGAAAAATCATGTTAGAAATACAAACCAAACACATATTAAAGTCATAAACCATAATTATATATCACTTCATCAATTTTTTTTATAAGAGACAAATAAATCAACGAAAAAATGATGTATTTAATCCATATTATAAACCAAACACAAAAGAATCGGAGAGAGTATTATCTATGCAAAAGTTGTCTCTTTTAATTAATTTCTTAAACAATTTTTTAAGTGCATTTGTTAGAATTTTCTTTATTTAAATAATTTAGCAATAAGAACAATTTTTTTAGGGGAAAATATAAAAAATGGATATATTAAAAGTTTGGTTTGTCCTTCAATGAAATTGATTTTTTATTTATGTGAAAGAAGGATATGAATATAGGTAATAAAAAAAAATAATTTAGCGGAAGAATGTAGGTA
>Ga0228711_1007248_pt1 | contig 16149 bp, 4 predicted proteins | sample MedpolnodulmetaG_2_FD_177996 | JGI IMG/M metagenome (GOLD analysis project Ga0228711, IMG submission 177996) | Root nodule microbial communities from Medicago polymorpha collected in Santa Monica, California, United States - brown nodules | ecosystem: Host-associated > Plants > Roots > Nodule...
AAACATTAGTACTTGTTAGTTCTTTGAGAATCACCCTTTTTAGTGTATCACCAATTTACTCATTAAAAGTTTAAAATAATAAACAATTTGCTCAATGTAATTAGCAAAATTTTAAAACAATCTCTAAAATTTATTGAAATTAGGGGAACATAGATAATTCGAAAGACCTGATCTCATCTCTCTCTCATTCTTAAAACCAATCTTTATTTTCTGTCGTTACTTTTATGCAATCAAACCAATCAACTGCCTAGTGGCAAATTAAAATAACCTTTTTTACATCCTAATTAATAACGTACTAGAATTGTTGAGATTAAAAACAGTCCTTATGGGAACGATAATTTTTACTACTTCGATAGTTTTTGGTACACTTGTCAATTGTCTATCAGATAACGTCCATAGTGCACAATCTTCCTTTAAATGTAAGTCCTTACTCATCGCTCTTTGCGGTTGATGGTGCTAAAAACAAGGATCGTGAGTTTCGTGCCTCATTGTCCTGAGCTTTGACTTAGTCTAAAGTCTTCAAGATCCATGTACTATGCATTAGACTTGAGAAAGAATCAGATGGTCCTTGCTCTATTGCAATAACACTCGTCTAATCTTCCATCGGTCGGGGGGAAACATGCCTAACCTATAATTGTCTATCGGCGGACTTTGGCTAACAAGATAATTATTTTATGTGTAAACAAATGCATGTCAGATTACTTGTTTAAATACTTTTATTTGAAAAATAATTCATTTTTAAGAATATGATAGACTATATATTAATTTAGTCCTTGAATTTGTTTTTTTATCAACATATTATGCCTAACAGCTTCTAGCTTAGGCAGCTTATTCCCACTCTTGGTGTTATTTGACATAAGTTTATTATTTTAAAATGTAGTGAATAACAAAATATTTCCCCGTTAAAAAAAGAATATATGCTTGAAACAAGTGAATAGAGTTGAGGTGGTTGGTATCGTAACAATAAACAAATCAATGAATAAACAAACAAACATCATGGTAATATGGTAGGTGTGGGGATTCGTTGACCAAACTGATCTTCTTGCATATAGCCTGGCATCCCAGAGTTGTGAACCACGCTTGCTCAGATCATTTCGTTTTTGTTCAATATCATGGTAAAGGTTGTTGTTGGTCAGGCATTTCTTTCCCCTATCATTCAATTGATTTATAAGAGGTTAGCTTCAACAGATTTCAGAGACTACTTCCGTGAAGAGCTGGTGAAAAAACTTGAAATCACACTCAAGTCTATCAATAAAGTGCTGGATGATGCAGAAACAAAGCAGTACGAGGATCTAGACGTGAAGAATTGGCTTGATGATCTGAGTCATGTGGTATACGAAGTGGAGCAACTATTGGATGTGATTGCTACTGACGCACAACGAAAGGGCAAGGTACGACGCTTTCTTGCAGCTTCTATCAATCGATTTGAATCTAGGATTAAAGTATTGCACAGGAGGCTAGAGTTTCTTGCAAAGGAAAAATCTAGATTGAAACTTGTTGAATTAACTAGTTATTTTGAAAATGGAGCTAGCGATTTTGCAACTTCATCATTCATGGATGAATCTATCATATATGGTAGAGAACGTGAAAAAGAGGAAATAATCAAATTTTTACTTTCAGACAGTCACGACGAGGTATCCATAATCAGTATAGTGGGTCTGACGGGGATGGGTAAGACAACCCTTGCCCAGCTTGTTTACAATGACCAAAGGATACAGGAGCAGTTTGAATTTAAAGCTTGGGTCCATGTTTCTGAATCTTTTGACTGTCTTCCTCTCATCAAAGAAATAAGCGATCTTCAACTGCAACACGGGCGAGCAGGGAATAAATATTTACTTGTTCTAGATGATGCATGGATCAATCATAGGAATATGTTGGAGCGTTTACTACTTCTTTTTAACCAGGGATATTTTCGAGGCAAAATGATTGTGACGACCGATGATAAAGATGTAGCAACAGTCATGAGATCCACCCAGATAGTTCATTTAAGGCAATTGGAGAAGAGTGACTCTTGGAGTTTATTTGTGAGATATGCTTTTCAAAGCAAGAATATGTTTGAATATCCAAATCTTGAATCGATGGGTATGAAAATAGTAGAAAAATGTGGGGGGTCACCTTTAGCTCTAAAAACATTGGGGATTCTCTTGCAAAGAAAATTCTCTGAAAATGAATGGGTTAAGATATTGGAGACTGATTTGTGGCGTTTACCTAAGGGTGACATCAGCAACATTTATTCTGTTATGAGAATGAGATACCTTAGCCTGCCTTCCGTTCTGAAGAATTGTTTTGCTTATTGTTCTATATTTCCCAAGGGTTATGAGTTTGAAAAGGATGGATTAATCAAACTTTGGATGGCAGAAGGTTTGTTAAAGGGAATAGCCAAAAATGAAGAAGAGTTGGGTAATGAATTCTTTGATCATCTAGTGTCAATGTTGTTTTTCCAACAATCAGCAATTATGCCATTCTTGGCAGGTAAGTACTATTTCATCATGCATGATCTTGTCAATGATTTAGCGACATCAATGTCAGGAGAATTCCGCTTACGAATAGAGGGTGTGAAAGTGCAAGATATCCCTCAAAGGACACGTCACATTTGGTGCTGCCTTGATTTGGAAGATGGTGATAGAAAACTAAAGCAGATTCATAACATTAAAGGACTACGGAGTCTGATGGTAGAAGCAGAAGGCTATGGTGACAAACGCTTTAAGATAACCACCAATGTGCAGTATAATTTGTATTCAAGACTACAATATTTGCGGATGTTATCTTTCAATGGTTGCAATCTCTCAGAGCTCTCTGATGAGATAAGAAATTTAAAGCTTCTTCGCTATCTAGACCTTTCTTACACTGAGATTACAAGCTTACCTAATTCCATTTGCATGTTGTACAATTTGGATACACTCTTATTGCAAGATTGTTTTAAATTGACTGAGCTCCCTTCATATTTTTACAAACTCATCAATTTACGTAAACTTAATCTTGAAGGCACTCATATTAAGAAGATGCCAATGGAGATAAGAAGGTTAATAAATCTTGAGACGCTGACTGATTTTGTTGTGCGAGAGCAACATGGGTTTGATATTAGGCAGTTGGCAGAACTCAACCACCTTAAAGGAAGGCTTCAAATTTCAGGGTTGAAAAATGTCATTGATCCAGTAGATGCTATGGCAGCAAATTTGAAAGATAAGAAACATTTAAAAGAATTAAGTATGTCATACGATGAATGGAGAGTAATGGATGGCTCATTAACTGAAGCACGTGTCGTGGTCTTGGAGGCTCTTCAACCAAATAGAAACCTCATGAAGCTCACCATCAATGACTACAGAGGTAGTTGCTTTCCTAATTGGCTTCGGGATCATCATCTACCCAATTTAGTATCTCTTGAATTGTTGGGATGCAAACTCTGTTCCCAGTTGCCACCACTTGGGCAGTTCCCTTCTCTCAAGAAGCTTTCCATTTCAGGCTGTGATGGAATAAAGATCATTGGTACTGAGTTTTGCGGGTATTATTATTCATCAAATGTTCCGTTTAGATCCCTTGAAACTTTGAGACTTGAGCACATGTCTGAATGGAAGGAATGGTTATGTCTTGAAGGATTCCCTTTGCTTCAAGAGTTTTGTATAAAAAATTGTCCCAAGTTGAAAAGCGGTCTTCCTCAAAACCTTTATTCTTTGCAAAAATTGGAGATTATTGATTGCCAAGACTTGGAGGCTCCAATTCCCAAGGCTGCTAATATCACTGAGCTAGAACTAAAGAGATGTGATGACATTTTGATAAGTGAATTGACATCCAGCTTGAAAAGGGTAATCCTTTGTGGAACTCGGGTCATTGAATCCAACCTAGAGAAGGTTCTATTTAATAGTGCCTTTCTTGAAGAGTTGGAAGTTGAAGACTTCTTTGGGCCGAATCTAGAATGGCCCTCTTTGGATTTCAATAGCTGTAATTCTCTTCACACTCTAACTATAACAGGTTGGCACTCTTCCTCCTTGCCTTGTCCACTGAACTTGTTCACCAATCTTAATTCTCTCGTGTTGTACGATTGTCCATGGCTGGAGTCGTTTTTTGGGAGACAGTTGCCTTCCAACCTATGCAGCCTCCGAATAGAAAAATGTCCAAAATTGATGGCTTCGAGAGATGAGTGGGGTTTGTTCCAACTCAAGTCTCTGAAACAGTTCAGTGTTAGTGATGATTTTGAAACTTTGAATTTCTTTCCGGAGGAGAGTCTGCTGCCATCAACTATTAAATCCCTTGAGTTAACAAATTGTTCCAACCTAAGAATAATAAACTACAAGGGTCTTCTCCACCTTACTTCCCTTGAATCTCTATGTATTGAAGACTGTCCTTGTCTTGAGAGCTTGCCAGAGGAGGGTCTACCCAGCTCCCTTTCTACTTTGTCCATTCATGACTGTCCATTAATGAAGCAGAAGTACCAAAAGGAGGGAGGAGAGAGTTGGCATACAATTAGTCACATTCCTAATGTGACAATTTCCTGATTGGCAGCTGAGATGAGATGTTATTGTAGCCAGGTGCACAACATTCACCAATCTGTTTATAGTTGTCAAACATTAGTAAATTTCCTTTCAAATAGTAAAAATAATGCATAACGTACCGTGTTTTATGTTGAACAGTGCATGCCTTTTGTGATATATATTCCCATCGTGTTTCTGACTGGCTTACATCTGACCTGAAACCATGCTCTTTTGTTGGCATCCATTCTCATTCATGACCAGATCATTGGCATGACCACCGCTCTCATGCACAACCAGAAGGATGTGGCTTGGATGTGTGGACGCAGAGGCTTGTTGCGCTTGTAATTCTTTTTAATTTAATTCACCATATAATCTTCTCTTTGTTATTCTTGTGACTTTGTATCCCTTTTTCGAGTTCTCTTTAATATTCTTGTGACTTTGTGATTTCAGGTTCCCAGAAAACATGAGACTTGAAAAAAGAGGCGCGAGAATAACTTGCATCTACCAATTATAAGGTGAGTATCCTTTAACTGTGATTTTCAGTTTTACTTTTTATTGTTAGAAAGAAGTGATAGCACAAATTATTTAAAAAATCTGATGGGATTCTTCAATTTCAAATTTTACTTATTCTACCTATTGATATAAAAGTCTTTTAGTTGCTGAGGTCCTTTCTTTGTTAGATAGACTTTCATATTTGTCATTGTTCATAGGTGAATTAGTTTTTCAAATCATGCTTTTATGAACCTTCTAGAAGAGACACAATTCATAGAAGTATATCTGAACGATGATGTCTTCTGAAAACAGTGAATTTTTTGCGGAATTGAGAGCTGTATGTTTAAAGGTAGCAACATAATTTTTTTTAGTGCAACGAGATAATACTAAGAATGTCATATTACAGCTAACTGAACACTATGTTTTGCAAGTTTGAACTAGGCTAAATTGCATTTTTGGTCCCTTAACTATTTAATTAGTATCGCTTTGGTCCCTTAATTAAAATTTGATTTATTTTGGTATCTTAACTTTCTCTCCTTACACATTTTGGTCCTTTCCGTTAGTTTTTATTCAAAAACGTTAGGTCTTCTTCTCCTCTTCTTCATCTTTATATCATCTCCATCAACCTTCAACATCAAAAATCTGAGAAAAATTCCAGAAGAAAACCTAACGTTTTTGAATTAAAACTAACGGAAAGGACCAAAATGTGTAACAAAGAGAAGTTAAAATACCAAAATAAATCAAATTTTAATTAAGGGACCAAAGCGATACTAATTAAATAGTTAAGGGACCAAAAACATAATTTAGCCTTTGAACTATAACAGCACGCTGCTGCATCTGATATGCATGTGTAAACAAAAAAGTCTTGACAGCAATTAGATATATTTTTTTGAACAGAAAACATTATGGACAATACATTCAATATTAAATAGAAAGTATTAGTACTCCTTGTATACACCTTCAACCAGCATGCAATATACTTCTGAGAGCAGGTTAAAGATTTATTTTCATATTTCAACAAAGGTGGGAGCTAAAAATGATTGGACATAAATTAATGAATATTAACATCAACAATAATACAAGATGGATATGTTGTTTTACTTCTTCGTAACACTTAGCAAATCTAGAAAACAAAAACATAAAATCTATGCAGAAAAAATCCCATCCATCTTCCCATCTTGAAATCTATGGCCTAATGATGAAACAATGCAGGGTGGCCTTCATATATTCCCTTAAAGTTTCAGTCTGATAGTGGTCTATCACTCCAACAGACAAGCAAACAATCATTTTCTTCTCTAAACTTGTTTTTATGACTATATCGCTGCAATAGATTTGTTGCTTCTATCCTTCCTTTGTAACTCAAAGGTACCTTCATCTTTCTATATTTTCTTCCCAAGAAGCATGCTCTCATTCTTTTGTTGCTCCACTGATGTCCTCGTACCAGTTGAGTCCAAGCAGTCAAAAAGTGCACTGTAAAAGTACAATACTCGGTGTATTCTCTTCAGTTATCACTAAAATTTCGGCTGTAGATTTTTCATAGTGTTTAGAAAAATATCCATCTTAGGTGAACTGCCTAAAAAGAGAGCCAACAATGACGAATCAAGACTCAAGATATATGCATTTATCATGTCTCTCTCGAGCCACTTTACGAAATCCCTCTGACCTATGTGTATTGCTCTCTGCAGATTGATAGATGCTGGTCTTGCTGGTGAGATTCTCCCAGCCGTTTCATCATCAGTGGCGAAGAGAGAATGCAGCTGAAGAACAGAAGTAATTACAACAGCATCTCACATCTTCAAAAAAATTACAACAGCATCTCATATGTTGGAAGACAAGTTTTCAACATCAACATCTTTGAGTTTGCTAACTTTGGATTAAACTGTAAAGGAAAATCCAAGTTCTCTGCTTCAGTTTTTCCACCTCGGGGTTCTGTTTATGCCCAGCGACTGCTGCTGTGCAGGGCTGTGTTTGTGGAGTATTTGGATATAATTGTGTAATTTATATACCCTTGGACTTCTATTTCTTATGTCTGTTTATTTCTTTCACAAGTTTTTTTATATGGTAATATGATTACAACATGATTAATATGTAATTTTCTGTTAGAAGTTGAATGATGAAATTTATGGCGAGAATGATGAAATTTTCTGTTTTTTAATTCCCTTGTATGTGTTTTGTAATATTTTTCTTGGCAGGGAGAAATCCATATCAATTTGTTGCCAATGAATAAAATGGTCACTGGGCATAAATACTGGTTGTTTTACAATGGTGTCGTCAAGTTGAATTGTTGATTTGGTTGTTTTTTAAGATCCAAGATCAACCAAATCCCATAATTCCTTAACTTGACTCTTAGGCTCATGTAGTATTTGATATATATGTGTGTGTTTGCATGTGTATTGTTTTCAGATTATTTTCATAAGCTCTCCATGATAGTTTTTGAAAACAACGGTTTATACAAAAAGAATTTACCTTGAGTATATCTTTTGTTATAAAAATAGCTTCTGTGTACATGCTTATAGTGTAAGCTGCCAATTAAGTTGTTTATCTAAATAAGTCCCTAGATGGTTGACAACATTTTTGTTCCTCGTAGAAAGATATTGCCAATTTAGGCTCTACTAATGATGATGGATATGTTGAGTTACTCCCTTTTTAAATGTAAGGGAAAATAAGCTACAAACGAGACAAAGACATACTTACCATCAAACCATGGTGGTTGACAACCTTAATTGTCAAAATATCATAACTCTAATTTCATCAATAATGGCAATTTTAACTATTACAAATAAGATGTCCTAACAATATATCTTTTTGTTTAGTCGTAAGTTTCGATAAAATAATTTGTATTTGGGATCACTATTTTAATTTTTCTGATGGACCATGCAATGCAACAACATCCACGCAAGAGTATTTCTAATGGCCTTACAACGCTACGTCATACTTATGGTCATCAGGGGTGGCCCTGAGCATGGGCAAGGGGACGGCAGCTTAGGACACCATATTTTTAGGGGCACTAAAATTTTATTTACCTATATATAAGAATTCTATATTATTTAAATTATGTAAAATACTTGTTAACAAAGTTATAGATATAATAGTAAAAAATCAAACAATTTCTTTGAGGAGGAGGAGGAAGAAGAAGCATCTTATATAGAATTTTATGAATATAAACATTGAATTGTGATGTGTGTTATTGTGTAAAACATGCTCTCTTTAGTTACCAAATTAACAAGTGTCAAGTGTATACTTTCGAGCATGAATCCTAATTTAGAGTCATTTGATTCACATTTTAAATATACATACGCGTGTTCCTTTTGCACAATGTCTAATGAAAATGTGCAATGATCTTCTAGTTCATTTTGTTTATCCTTGTGTATTTTTTGTTAATTTGTTTTATAGGGACATCATTTCATGATTCGCCTAAGGTATCTAAATTTAAAGGACCAGCCCTGATGGTCATACTCATTCAGCTTCAATTGTAAGAAAATAAGATACATTATATTAATGATGACATGATACATGATTATAGATCCAAACATCAATGGTGGTTTCATTCCTTATTTAAGTTATTTCTACAATTTTTATAGTATTAATTTTCCTAAAACCCACTTAGATTTCCTCATTGGAGATGCTTGCTTTAAACCAATATTGATAATCACTTAATTCTAATTCATGATTGATGCATACAGAATCTCATTCCAAGTATCTGGGACCCCTGCTATACACCAATGAGTACAATCCATATGATGGACGTTATTGTGAATACTAGGATGTCCATCTTTTCTCAATTCTGATAGAGCTGTAATGTTGAGAAGCTGAATAGGTTTGGCTATTTTTTGCAACACATTTTGCAATACATATGATGCTGGTGGCAATCCAAGTGAGGATGTTGATCCATTTATTGGTGTTGTCTCTTTTCCACAGTTTGTCACTCCTGGCTCATGCCATTCTGATCCACTATTTTTATATGCACAAAATAAAAAAAATTAGAGAGACATTAACACAATAAACAATATATCATGCTATACACATCAAAATAGTTTTTTCACTTTCAACATAAAAATTATTTTTTAATTTTAATATGATTTTTGAGAATAGAGCCTACACATAAACAAACCTAAACCATCAAAAATGATTTTATAGACCCTAAAACAATTTTAATTAAAAGTGAGATAATTTGTCAAACTCACTTGTAGTGGATAGGAGAAATTCCTTGGAAAAGAACTTTGGTTTTGCTTGTATCAATTTCTGCATTAACCCAGTTAGCCCAAGTAGCAGCTAATGATGAAGTTGGTGGAGTCAGCCAGACATTATACGAAAGACCAGCTGTATCTTTGGCTTATGAATCTGTCATACATGGTAGAGAGCATGAGAAAGAGGAAATGATTAAATTTTTACTTACAGACAGTGACGGTGACAACCGGGTACCCATAATAAGTATAGTGGGTCTGATGGGGATGGGTAAGACAACCCTTGCCAAACTTGTTTACAATGACCACAGGGTGACAAAGCAATTTGAATTTCAAGCTTGGGTCCATGTTCCAAAATCTTTTGATCTTGTCAGTCTCACCACATCAATTCTTAGGTCATTTCATTCTTCAGAAGCACATAGTCAAGACTTGGAAATACTCCAATGTCAATTGAAGAAGTTCCTGAGGGGCAAGAAATATTTGCTTGTTCTAGATAGTGTATGGGAAATAGATGAGAATACGTGGGAGAAGTTACTTCTTTTTAAATGTGGATCTTCAGGAAGTAAGATGATCGTGACAACACATGACAAGGAAGTAGCATCAAGCATGAGTTCCGCTCGGATACTTCATTTGAAACAATTGGGGGAGAGCGACTCTTGGAGTTTATTTGTGAGACATGCTTTTCGAGGTAAATATGTGTTTGAATATCCAAATCTTGAATCGATCGGCAAGAAAATAGTAGAAAAATGTGGGGGGTTGCCATTATCTCTGAAAATATTGGGGAATCTCGCGCGAAGAAAATTCTCTGAACATGAATGGGTTAATATATCAGAGACTGATTTGTGGCGTTTATCTGAGGGTAACGGAAGCAACATTAATCCCCTTGTGAGAATGAGTTACCTTAGCCTCCCTTCCAATCTGAAGCATTGTTTGGCTTATTGTTCTATATTTCCCAAAGGCTATGAGTTTGAGAAGGGTGAATTAATCAAGCTTTGGATGGCAGAAGATTTCTTGAAGCATTACAGAGGAGACAAAAGCAAAGAAGAGTTAGGTAATGAATTCTTCGATCATCTAGTGTCATTGTCATTTTTCCAACAATCAGTAATTATGCCATTATGGTCTGGTAAGTACTACTTCATAATGCATGATCTTGTCAATGATTTAGCGAAATCATTGTCAGGAGAATCCCACTTACAAATAGAGGGTGATAATGTGCAAGATATCCCTCAAAGGACACGTCACATTTGGTGCTGCCTTGATTTGGAAGATGGTGATAGAAAACTAAAGCAGATTCATAACATTAAAGGACTACGGAGTCTGATGGTAGAAGCACAAGGCTATGGTGACCAACGCTTTAGGATAAGCACTGATGTGCAGCTTAATTTGTTTTTTAGACTAAAATATTTGCGAGTGTTGTCTTTCAATGGTTGCAATCTCTTAGAGCTAGCTGATGAGATAAGAAATTTAAAGCTTCTGCGCTATCTCGACCTTTCTTACACCGAGATTACAAGCTTACCTAATTCCATTTGTATGTTGTATAATTTGCATACACTCTTGCTGGAAGAATGTTTTAAATTGACTGAGCTCCCATCAAATTTTCACAAACTCATCAATTTACGTCATCTTTATTTGAAAGGCACGCATATCAAGAAGATGCCAAAGGAGATAAGAGTATTAATCAATCTTGAGATGCTGACTGATTTCGTTGTGGCAGAGCAACATGGATATGATATTAAGCAGTTGGCAGAACTCAACCACCTTAAAGGAAGGCTTCAAATTTCAGGGTTGAAAAATGTGGCTGATCCGGCAGATGCTATGGCAGCAAATTTGAAAGATAAGAAACATTTACAAGAATTAATTATGTCATACGATGAATGGAGAGAAATGGATGGCTCGGAAACTGAAGCACGTGTCTCGGTCTTGGAGGCTCTTCAACCAAATAGAAATCTCATGAGGCTCACCATCAATGACTACAGAGGTAGTAGCTTTCCAAATTGGCTTGGGGGTCATCATCTACCCAATTTAGTATCTCTTGAATTCTTGGGATGTAAACTCTGTTCCCAGTTGCCACCACTTGGGCAGTACCCTTCTCTCAAGAAGCTTTCCATTTCAGGCTGTCATGGAGTAGAGATCATTGGTTCAGAGTTTTGCGGCTATAATTCATCAAATGTTCCATTTAAATCCCTTGAAACTTTGCGGGTTGAGCATATGTATGAATGGAAGGAATGGTTATGTCTTGAAGGTTTCCCTTTGCTTCAAGAGCTTTGTATAAAACATTGTCCCAAGTTGAAAAGTGCCCTGCCTCAACACCTTCCTTGTTTGCAAAAGTTGGAGATTATTGATTGCGAAGAGTTGGAGGCTTCAATTCCCAAGGCTGCTAATATCAGTGAGCTAGAACTAAAGAGATGTGATGGCATTTTGATAAATGAATTGCCATCCAGCTTGAAAAGGGCCATCCTTTGTGGAACGCAGATCATTACAACCACCCTAGAGAAAATACTCGATAGCAGTGCCTTTCTTGAAGAATTGGAAGTTGAAGACTTCTTCGGTCAAAATCTAGAATGGTCCTCTTTGGATATGTGTAGCTGTAATTCCCTTCGCACTTTAACTATAACAGGTTGGCACTCTTCTTCCTTGCCTTTTGCACTACACTTGTTCACCAATCTTAATTCTCTTGTGCTGTACAATTGTCCATGGCTGGAATCGTTTCTTGGGAGGCAGTTGCCTTCCAACCTAGGCAGTCTCCGAATAGAAAGATGCCCTAATTTGATGGCTTCAATAGAGGAATGGGGTTTGTTTCAACTCAAATCTCTGAAACAATTCAGTCTTAGTGGTGATTTTGAAATCTTGGAATCCTTTCCAGAGGAGAGACTGCTGCCATCAAGTATTAACTCTCTGGAGTTGACAAATTGTTCCAACCTAAGAATAATAAACTACAAGGGTCTTCTCCACCTCACTTCACTTGAATCTCTATATATTGATGAATGCCCTTGTCTTGAGAGCTTGCCAGAGGAGGGTCTACCCAGATCCCTTTCTACTTTGTCAATTCATGACTGTCCATTACTTAAGCAGTTGTACCAAAAGGAGCAAGGAGAACGTTGGCATACAATTAGTCACATACCTTATGTGACAATTTCCTGATTGGCAGCTGAGATGTTATTGTAGCCAGGTGCATGACATTCACCAATCTGTTTATAGTTGTCATACATTAGTAAATTTTCTTTTAAATAGTAAAAACAATGCATAACGTATTGTGTTTTTGTTGAACAGTGCATGCCTTTTGTGATATATATTGCAATCGTGTTTCTGACTGCTTACATCTGACCTGAAACCATTCTCATTCATGACCACCACTCTCGCACAACCAGAAGGATGTGGCTGTTTGTTCAACTTCCACAAGCATGGTCCAATTGTAGGCCCCACATTGGATGTGTGGACTCGGAGGCTTGTTGCGCTTGTAATTCTTTTTAATTTAATTCACCATATAATCTTCTCTTTGTTATTCTTGTGACTTTGTATCCCTTTTTTGGGGTCTCTTTAATATTCTTGTGACTTTGTGATTTCAGGTTCCAAGAAAACATGAGACTTGAAAAAGTGGTGTGAGAATAACTTGCGACTACGAATTATAAGGTGAGGATAAGAGTCATATGACCCTTAACTGTGATTTTCAGTTTTGCTTTTTATCGTTAGAAAGAAGTGGTACAAAATATTATAGAAAATAAAAAATTGAAAGTTATGCCACTTTGTTATCAGTGAAATTTGGTGTTTTCTAATCATAGATGAACCATGATTTAATCAAATTTCCTGTGGCTGTTATTATTCAGCACCGGCATATTTAAAATAAAATATACTTGTCGTTTTGGCTCTCTCTATTGATGTAGCACCAACACAGAAACAGTGGCTGCCTGCAAGAATTTTCTCATTTTTGCATAGCATACAGCTTGTTCAGCCTCTAATTTAAATGCTTCATTAATTATTAGCACAAATTACTTAAAACCATCTCATGGGATTCTTCATTTTCAAATTTTACTTATTCTACTTATTGATATAAAAGTCTTTTAATTGCTTAGATCCTTTTTTTAAAAGATAAACTTTCATATTTGTCATTGTTCATAGATGAATTAGTTTTTCTAAGCATGCTTATATGAACCTTCAAGAAGAAACACAATTCATAGAAGTATATCTGAATGACGCTGTCTTCTGAAAAAAGTGACGTTTTTGCGGAATTGAGAGCTTTATGTTTAAAGGTAGGACAGTAAATAGGCAAGCAACAATTTTTTTTAAAGCAACCAGAGAATACTAACAATGTCATGTTATTACAGCTAACAGAACACTATATGTTTTGCAAGTTTAAACTTTAACAGCACGCTGCTACATCTGATATGCTTGTGTAAACAAAAAAGTCTTGACAGCAATTAGATAATTTTCATATTCCACCTTGTATACACCTTCAACTAGCATGCAATATACTTTTGACTCTGAGAGCATGTTAAAGATTTATTTTCAGTCCACAAGTCCTAGCTCAACTGGCAAAATGCCGAAATTGTTAGGCCGGACGCCGTGACCTGGGTTCGAACCCCGGTACCTCCACTTGTGTGTGTGAGTTTATAATGGCTTTGCCATTTCGTCTATCTACCAAAAAAAAAAAAAGATTTATTTTCATATTTCAACAAAGGTGGGAGCTAAAAATCATTGGACAGAAAAATGAATGAATGTTAACATCAACAATAATACAAGATGGATATGTTGTTTTACTTCATTGTAACACTTCACAAATCCAGAGAACAAAAACATAAAATCTATACAGAAAAAATTAAAACTTGGGAAAGAAAGAAATATGAAAGTAAAAACCCCATCCATCTTCCTGTCTTGTTGATTATTTCACTTCATAAATCTTGAAATCAATGGCCTAATAATGAAACAACTCAAGATATATGCATTGATCATATCTCTCTCGAGCCACTTTAGGATATTCCTCTGACTTATGTGTACTGTTCTCTGCAGATTGTTAAATGTTGGTCCTGCTGGTGAGATTCTCCAAGCCGTTTCATCATCAATGGCGAGGTGAGAATGCAGCTGAAGAACAGAAGTAATTACATCAGTATCTTCTGTCTTGACAGACAAGTTTTCGAAATTGAAATCTTTGAGTTTGCTAACTTTGGATTAATCCGTAAAGGAAAATGCAAGTTCCCTACTTCAGTTGTCAAATGAAGGCTCATTTGGTCCAATACATCTTTCTTTTCATGAATTCCTGTAATTTCAGATTTATAGTTTGATATGGGAAAAATGGAGATCAATAATGTGAACCACCTTTTCACATTCCATTGATTCAATCAAATTTGGTCCAGGTTACAGTTATAGATGGTCTTGCCTATTCACGAGTATTTGGATATAACTGTGTAATTTATATACCCTTAGACTTCTATTTCTCATGTTTGTTTATTTCTTTCAGAAGTTTTTTTTTATATGGTAATCAAATTTGTAAGACTTTCAATGAGAGTGGGAGAATGTTTATGCTTGGACACGCCTTTGTCTTAAATTTCAATTCCCTTGTATGTGTCTTGTGATATTTTTCTTGGAAAGGAGAAATCCATATCAATTTGTTGCCAATGAATGAAGTGGTCACTGGGCATAAATACTGGTTGTTTTGCAATGGTGTTGTCAAGTTCAATTGTTGATGTGGTTAGATCAACCAAATCCCATAATTCCTTAGCTTAACTGGCTCATGTAATATTTGATATATGTGTGTGTTTGCGCGTGTTGTTTTCAGATTATTTTCATAAGCTCTTCATGATAGTTTTTGTAAACAATGGTTTATACAAAAATAATTTACCTTGAGTTTATCTTTTGTTATAAAAATAGCTTTTGCGTAAATGCTTATACTGTAATCTGCAAATTAAGTAGCTTACCTAAGAGTTTTGTTAACGAGTGCTCTAAGGGCATTATTTAAGGATTCCTAATAAAGAAATTATTCTTTAAAAAAGTCAAAAACTCCAATTTTCAATGCATTGATTTCATAAACTTTGACAAAAACTTACTAAACAATGCCCTAAGGGCACTTGTTAACATTTCCTTTTATCTAAATAGGGCCATAGATGGTTATAGTGTAAGCCGCAATAGATGACCCATTTGAAAATGTGCAATTTTGACCTAACTTACTTTGATCGTATTTTTCTACTAATATACAATGATAAATAATATTATATAAGATGTCGTTAGATTCATCTCGATGAATATTTTCAAAATATCAAATTTTCATAATTTTTTCTAATATATTATTCAAGATATTTAAGCTCAAAGATATGCATTGGCATGCGTAATAAGGTCAACTGTGTGAAGTATTATGGAACGGAGGAAATATCAATTTAGGCTCTACTAGTGATGATGGATATCTTGAATTACTCCCTCTCTTTTATGCAAGAGTGGTTGACAACTTTTAATTGTTAAAATATCATAACTCTAATTTCATCAGTACATTATTATGAATCCAAACATCAATGGTGTTTCCATTCTTTATTTAAGTTATTTCTACAATTTTTATAATATTCATTTTCCTAAAACCCACTTAGATTTCCTCATTGGAGATGCTTGCTTTAAACCAATATTGATAATCACTTAATTCTAATTCATGATTGATGCATACAGAATCTCATTCCAAGTATCTGGGACCCCTGCTATACACCAATGAGTACAATCCATATGATGGACATTATTGTGAATACTAGGATGTCCATCTTTTCTCAATTCCGATAGAGCTGTAATGTTGAGAAGCTGAACAGGTTTGGTTATTTTTTGCAACACATTTTGCAATACATATGATGCTGGTGGCAATCCTTGTGAGGATGATGATCCATTTATTGGTGTTCTCTCTTTTGCTCAGTTTGTCACTCCTGGCTCATGCCATTCTGATCCACTATTTTTACATGCACAAACAAAAATAATTAGAGAGACATTTAACACTATATGAACAAAGGCACAATTTTAATTAAAAGTGAGATGATTTG
>Ga0228711_1007251_pt1 | contig 16141 bp, 11 predicted proteins | sample MedpolnodulmetaG_2_FD_177996 | JGI IMG/M metagenome (GOLD analysis project Ga0228711, IMG submission 177996) | Root nodule microbial communities from Medicago polymorpha collected in Santa Monica, California, United States - brown nodules | ecosystem: Host-associated > Plants > Roots > Nodule...
TAGAACTCACTGAGACATTATGTCTCATCCCAATCCTTATTTGTTGCAGATTAACAGGTTGTTTTAGCAAGCTTGTAGCCGGATGGATATTTCAGCAAGAGCTCGTTCGTACCCGCTGCAGGATGTATTTTATATACTTTGGACGTGTAGTATTGTATTGTTGATTGTACGAACGCGTGTTGTTGTATAAAATTTTCATTCGTAGAATTTATGTTGTAAATTTTAATGTATCCAGTACTAAAGATAATGCACATGCTAAACTTTCTAGATACGTTTAGTATGGGTATTACACCTTGGGGGGCCAAAACTGCTATAGTTGCAAAACTTAGGGGCGGTTTTGTAGTTTTTTTTCTTAGGGGGCCAAAATCGCAACTTTGGAAAAATTAGGGGGATAAAACTGCAATTAAGCCTTAGGTTAAGTGTCAAAAGTTTCGGCACAAGAATTCTATTTATAGAACCACTTGTGTGGTCAGCAAGCCAAACACTTAAGTACATTGTATCTTACAATGCACAAAATTTTACTTAAATGCATCGTACCTTATAGTGGATTGTGTTTCTCTATTTTTGTAAATTAAATAATAAGTCCTACTTAATAATTTATTTACTATTTAGTCCCACTTATTATTTCTCTTATCGATCTATCATATGTGTATTACCCTGTAGGTTGTTGTATATTTGAAAATAGAGAAATGCTAAGTACAAACGCTCAAGCACTCTCTCGTTATCAAAGTCTATTCCATTGGACTATGTCACCCACATTTTAAATCATTTAGATGACTATCAGTTATTTAGGTTTACTGCAATTACATTTTTGTTTAAATTTTTTCGTATAATTTTGAGTTTCGCCTTCTCATCTTTTGTTTATCAAGCCACCCAGTGGAAAACCAGTAGCAACCAAAAGGGACTTCTTCTCCATCCAACCACTACTTCCATTCACCAATTTTTTTCTTTTGATTATAACCACAATCAACAAGTACTCAAGCTCAAATTTGTAGTAAATCTCCCATTAATGAAAAACAAAAATTCAACCCTTAATAAACCATAAACATTCTCCTTCACTAAATCTATCTAAAACCAAAACCAAATCCGCCAAGTACGAGCACATAACACAACTTCTACTGCAATCACATCGTATTGTGCTCGCCTTTCATTCTCGTTGAGGTATGCAATTAACTTTCTGCCATGAACACCATTGACGCTTAATAACCTCATAATCATTGTTTGTTGCATTGAATATCATGTATATATGTCCGGTGACCCAACATCGGAATCGCCATAATTGCAGACAACCATTAAACTAGTGATGGAAGGGAAATACACCATCAGTGGCGACATAGATATTGTGGCATGCACCGTACAATAATAGAAAATAGAGATTTTGAGATGGATGTGATTGACGGTTTAACATAGTCTCTTAATGTGTGACCAAAAACAATATAATTAAAAATATAAAATAAGAATAGAGTAACACGTTGAACAGGTTTACAATTGAAGATTTGAGTTTTTTTAGCAACGTAGCATCCTACACAGGTGTGTGTTAAAAGGAGAATGATTGGACGTTGTGCTTAGCATTTCTCTTGACAATAATATTAAATCACATATTTAATATTATAAATAGTGAGCAATATTTAGCAATACATCAATGCTACCAAATTGACGAGAATGTCACGTTATATAACAACATTTCCGTGATAACGATTATGTATATAATCACCCTTTTTGCCTTCATGTCTATATTAAACACAAGACATAGTTTCATATTGGGTCTTTCTACATTTCTCCTATTATCTAGGAGAGATAAATTCCATCTAATTTACTCGTGTCCCTTAACACGATTCTTGAAATTCCCATCAACAAACTTTATAGTCATCTTGTTACAGACAACCTCTGGACTGTTAGACCAAATTGGTGAATAGAATAAAGTCAATAAAGTTTTGATGTAACAAAGAAATGTACAATGTATATCTGAGAACAATTAGGATTCTCTAATGTGTGTCTAAGTGTACATGATTTTATAAGTACAAATGAATCAACTTTACACCGAGTCAAAGCTCTAGACATGGACAAGAAAGTCAAAGCTTTGCACTACTGGGCAAAGCTCAGGACTTATGTTTCTCTTACACTAAGTATTTGGAAGCTCTAGAGCTTCATGAGAAAAGTGTCACAGATAAAGGCAAAATTTTGTAGGTGAGAAAAACACAAGAAGGGGGTTGAATTGTGTTAGCTTTTTCTTCTTTTTAACTAACTCCAAGATTCAGCTTCTGATAGAGTTCAAAATCTGAATCAATGTTCAGAGTTAAGAGCAACAGAGATAAAATAGAGAGAGAGAGAGAGAGAGAGAGAGAGAGAGAGAGAGAGAGAGAGCAATTTATCCTGGTTCCTTCAACAATCCGCAAGTAGTCCAATCCCCTTGTCACTTACAAGAGATTTTTCAACAAAATCACACAAGATTACAATTGCTCAAGCACACAAGCAAGAGACTTCTAATGCTCAAGCACACAAGCAAGAGACTTTTAAAAAAACAAAGATTACAAATAAAATTGTTTGGATTGAACACTTGATATACAATCAAAGGTGTTCACAAAATACAACACAGTTCAGACAATAAGACTTAAGAATTTCTAAGATATGAAAGTTAATATGAAATTTTAAGTGTTTGATGCGTATAGATTTTGATAGAGTAATGACACTATAAAAATATTGCAGAGTCTCATTATTTCTTCAAGTCTCCAATCCTTTATATAGAATTTTAAAAGAGACGTTGAAGAGTGCCAACACATCATTAGAGTCGTTAGAGAAGCTTGATTAAACATCGTTGATTTGTTGCTTGATTTGGTTAATGTCCTATGAAGGAATGATTTTGAAACCTTTCCTTGATAAGGATTTAACCATTCTACTCTAAAGGAGACACTGTTGTAGCTTCGTACTATTGTCCTTTATTGATAATGACATCCATTGACGCTTTAAAGCTTCAGAACTACCATGCTTGGTCTTGTAGAGACTTTAGCACCATTAGTCTTCAGCTATTCAAAGTCTGGCTTCCAGAGTCTTGAGTATTCCAGCTTCTGGGTTAACTTCAGAGTCTAACTGCACTAGATTATGGCTTGACTTCATAGTCTGAATCCTTTAGATTCTTGATTGATACTCAGCTTCTCTTGAAAATTATTTGCTCTACATTTGTTCTTTCAGAACCAATACATGAATAAGATATTGTAAATTTTTGTCTTTGGTCCTACACACTTGAACAAATATTAGCATATCCAATTGATCTTTTAATACCTTGTTATCATCAAAACTTAAGAGACGTTGTTTAAACTTATTTTGTTCCAACAAACTCTGCACCAAGATTAAGGTCAACTATGGCAGTTAATGCTAGCGTACAATCCTCTATTCAAGGCATATGACTTTGAAATTCATCATTGATGCACGTAACAACTAGTACCTCAAAGAAAGAAAGTTTATTCTGACTTATGCATTGGAAAACTTCTTTAAGATCATCATTGATGGAATTGAATGAGTGAAGCATTGACCTCCAAATTTCCAAGATATCTAAGCACTCGTTCAGGTATTCAAAGAAAGGTAATTCTATATTAATAATCATCTACTTCATCTCTATATAAAGGATCAAGTTGGATTGAAGAAGGTTAAGTCACTACACTACTTACAAGCTTATACAAAGTCTAACGTGTTAATATATACTATTGTAACTATATATACATACTTTTTCATAGTATATATCTTGCCTAGAAAAAGAGAAAAAAAAACATGTACGGCTACACTTTAAGTGTATTGTGCTTCATATCTGTTTACTACTCCTACAGTCTGTGTAAACACTATCTTTTGTAAGAAAATAACTTCGTGTTGTATATCTCTTGATTGAACCTAGGAAGTCCTTGAAGTTAAGGCAAGGAATCTAGGGCAAGGTTGTCTTAAAAATGTTGTTTTAATAAGGTTTTGATTATAGTGAAAAGTCCCTTGGAAATGCAATAGGACTCGAAATAATCCCTAGTTGCCACATGAAAAATCCCATATCTATTCACTTTCCATTGTTATCTGTGTTTTTGAAAGAGTTGCAAAAGTGTCAAACATAATTCAAACCCCTTTCTTTTATTTTTCTCAGCTTTAGTTGCATCACAGTTAGAGAAAAAATCCTAAGGAATATATGTCTTCCTCTTTGTCATATTCCTCCACTTCCAAGAATGATTCCAAGATAGATTCCTATCTGTCTAGAACATCTGCATCCAGCGGTGATGTAGAACAATTTGCTTGGTGGTAAAACAAGCTATACAATATTTGCATTACTCAAGATGAAGACATTTGAGACGTCATTGAGTATGGAAAAACTGTTGTTGTGGATAAAGATGGTAAAGCAATATAGAGGAAAGGTTTGACTGCTGATGAAAAGAAAGAATACAAAAAGCATCACAAAGCCGGAAACAATTTGGTGACTGCTTTAGAATTCAAGTAATTAAACAAGATAACTGATAATTGTACTCCCAAGAGTATATTTGATGCTCTCTATGCTACTTATGAAGGAAATCAGCACATCAAAGAGGCGAAAGCCTATCTGCTAGTGCATCAATATGAAACCTTCAAGATGAAGGAAGATGCTGATATTGAAACCATGTTCTCCAGGTTTCATGTTTTGGTATCTGGCATGCAGGTACTTGACAAGAGTTATCTACTATGGATCTTGTTTACAAGATTCATATAAGTTTACAAGTCAAGTGGAGACCCGAGGTTACAACCATTCAGGAAGCTAAAGATCTAAAAAGGAAGGGGATTGGAGTCCCTAACTAACAACCTAATGAGTCATGTGTTGGATATGAATCATGATGAGGCTAAACCTAAAGCCATGTCTATAACACTCAAATCCAATGGCAAAATAGTGAAAGCTCTGCAAGCTGAAGGTGAAGCTCAAGAGGAAGCTGATGAAGATGTTGAACTCTCTGAGGATGATGATTTGGCTTTCCTCACAAGAAGCGTTAAACAACTACAGAAGAAGAGAGGTAAATCTCGCATAAAAGGTGGTTTACCCGGATCTTCAATAGGCCTGGTCACTTTAAAGTTGATTGCCCGGATCTTCAAAATGACAAATCCAAGAAAGAAATATTCAAAACCAAATTCAAGAAGAGTCTCATGAATACATGGGAAGATCTTGATGAAGAGTTGAAAAATGATGAAAAAGCAGTCATGGCACTCATGGCAACATCCTCTAGACCTAATTCAGATTCAAACATTGATGATGATGATGATGAGGTGTTTCCTGAACTCTTTCGTGTTGAACTTATTTCTACCATTAGAAGTGTGCTAAAAAATGTTCAAGGTAAAACTAGAAAAATATAATGTTTTACACAAACTTTTTAAAGAACTTCCTAAAAAGGAAGTTACCTTGAACCAGGAGAATTTAAAATGATGTTTTTAAAACTGCTCAATCTAATGTACTTAGAAATTGTAATTCTAAAAAGCATGAACATGCTTTTCAAGAATTTTTATCTAATTGAATAGTAAGAGGTAAAATGGCATCTAAGATTTATTGTGTAAGCACGAACAAACTAAAAGGTATTGGATATACATTTGATGAACAAAAATAAAAAGTTCATACTTTAGATAAACCAAAATATGTTGTTTGTTCCAACTGCATAAAGAGAGGATATGAAAAGAGAGATTGTTCAAAGTTAAAAGCATTTAAGGGGAGAAAGCCAAATATTTGATATTTTGATTAGTTTGGTTGTACTTGTTATATCTTAAACACTAAATTTTTTAAGAAATTTGATGCCAGAGCTCAAAAGTCTATCCTCTTATGATATTCTGAATACTCAAAGGCATACAGACTATATAATTTTGAAATTCATAAAGTTGAAGAATCGATACATGTCAAGTTTGATGACAAAGGTCCTAATAATGAAAAGTCAGAGAAAGTTGAGAATTTTGCAGATATTGAGATCATGAGTCATTCATCACCTGAGGAACATATTACTCTAGAAGAACCAAAAGCAACTCCAGATGATGCTAATGCCTCTAGACCATCAGATGTTGCCCCAGATGTTGACACATCCTCTCGACAACATGAAAATTTATCAGATGGCATTGCTACTTCTAGAAGCTCATTTAAGTACAAAAGCTCACATCCAGAAGATCTCATCATTTTATACAAGAATGATCCTAGAAAGACAAGATCTGCATTCATAAATGAATCATCCATGCTAGGATTTTTGTCAATGGTTGAACCGACAAAAGTTGATGTAGATCTCAGCGAGGAAGGCTGGATTTTAGTCATGCAAGAAGAACGGAATCAATTCCAAAGGAATGATATTTGGGACTTAGTACCAAATCCAGCAGACAAGAGTGACATTGGAACTAAGTGGGTACTCAGAAATAAGCTGAATAAGCAAGGTGAAGGCTAGACTAGTAGCTCAAGGCTATAGTTAGTAGGAATTTATTGCTTTCCCTGAAACCTTTGCACCTATAGCTAGACTAGACACAATTAGACTACTCTTATCATATTGTAAATCATGATATCACATTATATCAAATGGATGTCAAAAGTGTGTTTCTTAATGGTGTAATTTCAAAAGAGGTGTATGTGAAACAACCTCTTGGGTTTAAAGATTTGAAACACCCATAATATGTGTTTCAAACTTAAAAAGCCACTATATGGTTTGAAACAAGCTTCTAAAGCTTGGCATGAAAGACTAAGTAATTTTCTTTTAGAAAATGGTTTTTCACGAGGTCATGCTGACACTATACTTTTTAGAAAATTATTGAAGAATGAAATTTTGATTGTTCAGATATATGTTAAAGATATCATATTTAGTTCTACTAATACTACTATTTGTCAAAAAAATTCCAAGATGATGCAAACTAGATTTATAATGAGTATGATGGGATAACTGGAGTTCTTTCTAGGCATTCAAATTATCCAATGTAGGGATGGTGTATATGTTCATCAATCCAAATATAGAAAAGAACTACTTAAGAAGTTCAATTTGATGGATTGTAAACCAATGGAAACTCTTATGCACCTCACCTGCAATTTAGGTCTAGATGACAGTAGTGGTAAGGCAGATTCAGCGTATACAAAGGTATGATTGGTTCAATTCTTTAATTAACTGCTTCAAGACCTGATATTTTGTTTAATGTATGCTTGTGTGCAAGATTCCAATCAGATCTTAGAGGATCACTCTTGACTGATTTTAAGAGGATTTTTAGATATCTGAAAAGTCCTACTAATCTTGGTTTGTTATAGAAAAAATAAAGTGACTATAAGCTAGTTGGATTCTATGATGCTAATTATGGTGGAGAAAGAATTGAAAGAAAAAGCACAAGTGGTTTCTATCAAGTCATTTGGTGAAAACCTCATCTTAGGCTAGCAAGAGAAAACATATTATTGCTTTGTCTATAGAAGAATCAGAATATATCTCAGCTGCAAGTTCTAGCACACAACTTCTCTAGATGAAACATCAACTAGAGGACATCAGATAAGTGAAAAATGTATTCCAATTTACTATGATACTACAGCTGCTATTGGTTTATCTAAAAATCCCATCTTAAACTCAAGATATGATATGCATGGGTTTTACTTATATTCTAGGTTTTTTTTTTCTCAAGAGTCATCATAAAAACCTCATTAGATACTATTTTACTTTTAGTAACCTCTTCACTTGGCCCCTTGATAGGTACTTTTTCTATACTTCCCTCTTTTCTCATAACCTCTTCTCTTTTACTCTTTCCCTTACTGTCAACTCTTTTCTTCCACCACCCCGACTCCTTATTCTTCTTGGGGAGCTAAGGTGTAGCTTACCATCGCTCGTGCTACTTTAATCTTTCAAAGTTCACGTTGTTTAGAAAGAAATTTGGCCATAAACCTAGTGTAGATATGTTTATGTTCAAGAGCAGCAACAAAAGTAAGAGTGATCTTGATACTCTTCAGCAACTCTAATAGTTCTTGCATTTACTCATAATTTCCTACTTTCTTTTTTGGTACCTTAGCTTGTAAAACCAAAGGATTTGGTTAATTTGCCTTCTTTCTGCACTTCTTTACCATCAATTGTCTTTTCCATCCTTTCTAAACCATGATTCCTATTCACAACCATCTTTCACATCCCTTTTTTCGGTTATTCAATGTGAGCAAGTTGAGACGAAATTTGCCTAATTTGTGTCTCTAAATTCTTAATCGATGCATCGGTATTTCTTTGAGATTTCTCATGATTTTTCGAGAGAGCATCAATGTGACCCTGATTAGTCTTCATATGCTGGGTTAGGACTCCTTCAAGATTTTTCTTTGGTTGATGTTGGTCGGTTGCTTATGGCGGTTGGAAGTTGTTGTTTCTTCCCCATTAAAAATTTGACGGTTTAGCTTAGAGTAAGGATTTCTTTGGTTGTCTAGTATAAGCACCCTCGTATTTCCCTTGCTCCTCGAATAACCCCGAACTTTCTGGAAGGCATGCACCACTTTCATGAGCTAGCTCACAAAGGTTGCATCTTACACCATTGATTGACTAAATGAATAAATAAGATTTCCTTTTACTTTCACCTCAAATAAAAGAAAAAAGACATTTCTTTTACTTTTTCTCTTTTTCGTTCTTCAATTTCTAAACCTTCTTACTCATATTTCATGGCAAATCCTAATGGTGTATCAAACATGACCGAACAAGACAGATCCATTACAAACATTGAGTCTGGTATTGTTCTATCCTTCTAGCTCATTTTTTTAGTTTATTTATTGGGTTTGATTTTGAGGTTGGAAATGAAAAATGCAAGTCTTTTGTATTTTTATTTTGGATTAATATATTGGGTGATGTCTATGATGAGTTAGGTCAAATATTTGGAACTTTTCGTGAATTTTTGTTTTGTTCAATTATGTTTGCATGCACTTCTGCTACTTATGCTTTCTGTTGATTTGAGACAGTACTGTTGTGCTCTACATGTAAATGTAGCACCTGCATTCACTAAATAATTTAATTCGGCATTTATAAAATAAAATTTTGTCATATAATAGCTTATGTATATATAGTGGTTTCTATAATAACATACAAAACAAAGTAATTCTTTTTCATATAAGCTACAAACCGTTTTCATGAACGTTTTTGAAGAGTTTATGGAAAAAAGTTGAAAATAATTTATAGACATAAATATTTAATTTCATAAGCTCTCTCAAGTAGTAGAAACAATGTTCATACTAGTAAATAAACTCAAATAAGCAAATATTTGTATGCCTTTAGTGGTATTTACAGTTTCTAGACTTGGGTTAACTTTAATTTTATTATGGTGTCTTGGGTTTGGTTTTGGCTAATTTTTCACTTAATTAAGTTTGAAGGTTGGATTTGGAAATGGATCCAAGCGTATTGATGGGAAGGAACAGTCAACTCAGCTAGATGTTTTTTTTTTAAAACTAATTTACATTGTAGAATATATATATATATATATATATATATATATATATATATATATATATATATGTGTGTGTGTGTGTGTGTGTGTGTGTGTTAATAAACTCCAAGTTCAAGGGTTTTGTTTAGTGGTAAAAACAAAAGTCTTGAACCCAAAAGTCACCAGGTCGAGCCTCATTAGTGCCTTTAGAGAAAGATAAATGTAAATACATTTATAAGCATTCTTTGAGTCCGGAAGTCTTCCTTACATTATAAATATAAATACATTTATAAAGCATTCTTTGATCTCGAAGGTCTTCCCTATATTAGATTGAGGCAATATCCTTCCATCCTAAATTTATTTCTATCAAGAAAGAATACAAGTGTATTAATATGGACCTCTCAAATGGTTTAAAGGTGATATAATATTTTATTAAAATTTACCTAAAATAGTAAAATCAAGATTTGAACCAGATTCATACTAGACGACCCAAAGAATTCAATGGAATTTATCTATGTAGTGTATTTCATTTCGTAGAGGGAAATATTCTGATATTGTGTCTTTGATATTGATTCATATAGGTTACGCAAATGCTGAAGGTGGAGAAAAACGTTTCGGATGTGGTGGCATTGGTGTTGGATGGGTGTTGTAAGTAAAATATATTTTTCCTTGTAATTGCATATTAATTTGCAATAACAGCTAGGTATTGTGAGTTCCTCTAAATAAATAAATATAGGTATTTTGAGTCAAAAAATCCAACTTGGGGCTATAATTAGATACTCACCCTAAAAAAAGTAACATTTGGGAAAGATTATCTCTAAATATAACTTGTTAATTAAATCAACATTCAACTTATTTTATTACGACAAAAGAAAATTTAGAGCATCTTCAATGATGCTCTTACTTAAAAGTAATTTAAGTGTCTGTTATGTATATACATCACACATTTACTCTATTTTTAACGTTAATGTCTAATAAATATTTCTTTACTTGAACCCAACAATTTTTTATAAAAACTAAATGGGTCAAAAGTTTTACATTGAATTCATGCAATAATTCTTTTCTTTGAAATATGATGAAATAAGATGAATAAAATATGCAATGAAACTAACATTTATATGCGAGTGTATTTGTGTGTGAGAGAGAGCTTATAGAAGCATTAAATCTAAATAGCAATCTTTCTTATTTCTTCTTCAATGACAATAACTAATAAGCTCTACGTTATTAGACAAAACATTTCTCAATAAAAATGCTCTTAATTTCTTTTTATGTATTCTGGTACACTATTCCAAATTCTGTCAAAACTCATTTAAAAGTGATTTCAAAGATTACAACAATAAGTAATTAGTGATTTTTTTAGCCTATCAATAATAATCTTTAACAATTATTTTTATTTTAAAAATACACATTTCTATCTTTATCTTATCTTATATAGTACTACCTCCGTCCCTAATTATAAGACCCTTCTGGAAAGAAAAAAATTGTCCCTTTTTATAAGACATCTTTGTTATTTTCAACTACATTAATTATTTCTTTACATACATGCCCTTATTTATTATACATATTTTTCTTCAATAAATAACATATGGAAAACATAAACTAACCCTCTCTCTTAAAGATAAAATTGTAAAAACAATAGTAATTACAAACAACTTTAATACAAATATCCACTTTTTTAATTCCCATAATTTTAACAAAACAGTCTTATATATAGGAACGGAGGTAACATCCTTTATTTCTTTGTCCATGTTTGTTGGCATAAACCACTTAACTTTTTTTTTCTTTTCCCCAGGTTTATATGCAGTTTCATTTTTGTTGTCCCGTGGTATGTTGGGACGTTAATTATGCTCTCTTCCAAAGCAGACAAACGAGAGAAACCTGGATTCATTGCTTGTACCGTTTTGGTAAATGATTCTACCTTTGAATTTCTTTAATAAGTTTTTCTAAAGTATTAATTGAAATAAAAACTAAAAAATTAGTTTATGGAAATTTCACATGTTACTTTATAAATGTATATCCATCCATTTTTGAAACACTAATTTATTCCTTTAATTTGGTAGTCTTTTTTTTATACCCTCTTCACACAACCTTTTGTTTAGAGTTAGTTTTTTAAGATCAACTTTGTCATCTTCTATAATAATTAGATTAGATTGAGAATTTTTTTTTTTTTTTGCAAAGAGAATTAAATATCTTAAAGCTGTTTAAATTACTTGTATAAAATTGTTTCATTGAGAATGGTACCTCTTTGTGTTCTAATTTTGTCATACAATAATAATAATAACTTAGTGAGACTACTTTTGCAGGCTGTTGTGGCGACAATTTTGGTTTTTTGTCGGTATAATTTGTCATTAATAAAACCATCAATTATAAGCGTTAATTGTTCTCAGATTAGTCGGTTTTTGGATCGGATACCGAGTTTTAAAAAAAAATAATATTTGAGATCAATCCATTCATGTTACATATTTCATTAAATCAATTTTATTTAATAATCTTCTCATTTGATTTGAGAATCCAAATCAATTCTTGGAGATGGTAACAAATTGTATAGTGATCTTCACTTCAAGAGTTGTAAAGGTTGCTTGAGTGTATCTAAGTTGTACTATAAGTTGTGGTGAAAGATTTATTATACCAACCATTTATTCATCGAAAGATGCTACCTTATATGTGTATATTTTGTAACTGGATTGCTTGATTTTTTTTCCAACGAATTTGATTTTTTTTTTGACAAGTCCAATGAATTTGATTATTATACATACAATATATCCATGCATCATAGGGGTTATTTTGGAATTTGATTTAATTTAAAATTTATTATTTATTGAAATGGAAAAAAATACAAACATTAAAAAGACGAGAAATATATAAAAAAAAATATAGGAGATTTTGAATGAAAAATAGAGATCCCCTCAACAAAAAAAAAATTGAGATGTTAAAGAAAAGGCTTAGATTTATGAGAGATTTATTTGAATTTTTTTTTTGTAGCTTTTTTTAAGAAAAAAATGAAAGTGGAAAGATATTATTATTAATTACGAATGCGACATTGTTAAATCCAACTGTGTGTGAAAGATTCAAAATTGATTTCCAATACCTATCTCTTTCACACTACAAACTAAAACAAGAGGTGGTAATGACGAGACAATCCAACGCAGTGTTTTACCAAACGCATGTAATCAAAAGTTTTGTTGATTGGAAACAAATGATTTGGTTACTTAACTACAACATGATTTTCTTCATGATACAATCAGAGGATCTACTGAATTTAGGCTTAATTGCACGTTTGATTTCTTATGTTTATTTTAGTTTTTAAGTTGGTCTCTTACGTTTTAAAAGTTTCAAGTTGATCCAAAATGTTACTCACATTGGAATAAATTAATCCTTCCACAACATGATATTGAGTTTAATAAAATATTTTAAAACTGATTTTCTAAATAAGCTAAGTTCCATCACCCATATTGTCAACCTGAATCTTTAAACGTTAAGTGACCGAAGGGACTAACTTATTCCAACGTGAATAACACATTGGACCAACTTAAAACTTTTAAAACGTAAGAGACGAGCTTGAAACTTTTAAAACATAAGAAACTAAATTAAAAACTATAATAAACATAAGAAATCAAACATGCAATTCAACTTGAATTTATTTAAAATACTTCTCGTACACTTAAACAAACATCAAAGGAGAAATTGTTCTCTTATAGACGTTGTTATCACAAAAAAATATAAAAAATGTGTGTCATTGTTCTTTTCAACTAACTCAGTTTAAACTTTAAACAATCTCACTTTTTTTTTATAACGACAGACACATTGATGAACACTTTTCCACTAAGAAAAATATTTATAAACACTTTTAAAGGCTCCCCCTAAATTTAGCACCATAAAACAAAATTCTTGGGGAAATTTGTAAAGCATGAATGCAACATGGAAAATTCTATGGTAAAGTCATGAGAATAACTTTTTTGGTGAAGTTAAATGATCAATTATTGAACATTTGTGTATTTAATTCATGTCACGTCAGATTATATGGTGCATTGCACATTTGCCCATAAGGTATGTCATTATATCTTTACTTATTGCAATTGTGTCCCTAATTAAATCAAAATTAAACATAGATTCCAATTTGTGCACTAAGATTGAAATTCCCTTAATATTTTGTATGAAGAATTATTTGTAATAAGATAAAGTTTAGTTTTAGAGTAGTCCACCAGCAGGACACTAGCTGACATGACATCGACAGTTATATTATTGGCTAAATAAAATAACTTTTTTAAAAAAGTCATTTTTCTGACTGCACCGTAAAAGTCATCGTGCAACATAGCATATGAGAGTGAGTTGTCGTCATGATCAACAAATTTGTCTTCAATATTGTTTATTCCCTTTTGTTTTCACACAAAGAGGTGTGGAATAAACACACCATATTCATAACTTAACCATAAATAAGGAAAATAATATCAAAGTTAAGAAAAACAACTTGTCTAAAACAAAACTAAAAATCCAAGACACACTTAACAAAACAAAATATTGAAACAAAGAAAATAAAATCCTAAGGGTTTTGTAAGTTTGGCTGCAATTGCTTGAACAACAAGATAATGACAACGAACATAACAATGATTGTACAAGTAAACATCAAAGTATGTGTAAACACACTAACCTTTAAGTTTGTGATGTGTCTCTATTAGTTTATGCAAATAGGTAAACTAGCAAATACCTTTTATGATACTTTGAAATCCTTGATAGGAATTATACATTTATATCATATTGATTAATGATAGTTTACAGAAGAAAGTTTCATCAATGAACTTCATGCAATAGAAAAAGAATGATATAGTCATAATTTTAACATAAATTTGATATACAATGAACTTTTGTGTCTCTTTATGCCTTATGATTGACTCTACTTATAGAGAAAATCAAGTCCATTCGTGAAGGGAAACAGAGTTTTATCAAAAATTTGCCGAGATAAATATATAAATATATTATTTTATTAATGTAAAGATTCAATGATTGGTTTGGTGGTTTTGTCATGCCTTTTCATTGGGAGAAAGCGTGTTTAGCTCCCAATCTCCCGTTCATGCCCCTTTTGGTTCTATTTTGAATTTTTACATCAAAATAGTCCAATTGATTTTTTGGTACAGTAGAGGAAACAATGCATATATTTTGAATTTTCACATATGAATAGTCCAATTTTTACATCAAAACCTTGTTTTCTACATTGAACAATGAAACTTTACAATTATATATTTTGGATCCTTCAAAAAATAAATTACATATTTTGGAAATAACTCTAACAAAACTCAACCATCTACAAAATATATGCAATTATTTTGGAAATTTTATAGTTTCGGTTAAAGACATTGTCAAACAAATTTGGCCTTAGAACAATGTCTCCAAAGTTTTGATGATAGCAGTGCATAAAAGAACAATTGGATACTCGAAAGTTTGTTTAAGTGTGTAGTGCCATATAATTAAATTATGACTCTGAAGTCAATGTTCTAGCTCTGAAGCACCATGCTCTGAACAAAGTAGAACATATTTGGTACATAAGACGAAGCTCTAACGACAAAGCTCTGATATGAAGATGGTTAAGAAAAGTCTAACTCTGATCAATTCTCATCAAATTGAAGACAAGCTCTGATATGAAGACAAATTCTGAAGGATAAAGTCAATGATAAATGCTCTAAAGAACATCTGACCGGTTTTGTCTTCTTCTGAAGAAATATCATTGTTCAAGTTCTGCAGTATGTTTTGTCTTTGCTGATTTAAATGAAGACATGTTGCAGAAACAGACAAAGCTCTTACAAGACAAAGTATATGCAATAGATCATTCTAAAAGAAACTAAAAAAATTGAAGTATTGTTCAATGGAATTAACCCTTGAAGGAAAAGTTTTCAAACATGTAGAAAGCTCTTGATGTGCTGGCAATCTCTTTAAATAACGACTCTATTCAAATCTCCTATAAAAGGATCTTGAGCATTTGAAGAAAATAGAGAATGACAAGCTTTCAATTGTACTAAAACTCTGATCAAATTTCAAGTACATAAACACTTAGAAAAATTCTTACAAACTTTTAATCTTAGAATTTCTTAAGTGTTTAGAAATTATTTGAGCTTAATTTAGTTTACCACTCTTTGAGTCTGATGTGTAAATAAACAATCATTTTATTGTAAACTCTGATTGTAGAAGTCCTCAAGGAGAGACATGAAATCTAAGACTTGTGTGTCTAAGTAAATTGTAATATTGTGTGATTATAGTTGAAAAATATCTCAAGTGTGAGGGGACTGGACGTAATCCCAGAGTGTGGGATGAACCAGAATAAATATATGATATGTGTTTTTCTCTTCTCTAATTATCTTTTGCATCCTCTGATTGCTTTTTAACCTAAGAAAAGATTTTCAAAATAAATCTACACAATTCAATCCCCCGTGTTTTTCTCACCTTCATACATCTTAACTACTATTCAGTGAGTTAAATTTTCAATTATCCTCGGATAGATTGGTAGACAGTGTAACACCCCAAATTTTTTATTAATATATAATAGTAATATTGTGATAAATTTATTAATAATTCCTTTTATTTAATAAATTTCTATTATTTTAAGATTGGTATATTAGTTTTTTGCCGAATCAAGAGTGTAATGACATCAAAGAGGATGTAAAACATCACAATCAGGTTGATACCCATTAGAACCTTTAATCCTATGTCAAGTTCATATATATTATTTAAAAAATGAAGAATAATAAATATTGGGGGGGGGGGGGGAGGGGTGAGGGCA
>Ga0228711_1007253_pt1 | contig 16137 bp, 9 predicted proteins | sample MedpolnodulmetaG_2_FD_177996 | JGI IMG/M metagenome (GOLD analysis project Ga0228711, IMG submission 177996) | Root nodule microbial communities from Medicago polymorpha collected in Santa Monica, California, United States - brown nodules | ecosystem: Host-associated > Plants > Roots > Nodule...
ATGTGAAAGTTAGTGCCATAGTGCCTAAATTCAGCTCAATTCTATACAGTACTATTTTCTCCACCGCCACTCATTCAATCACTTGATTATTATTCATGAGATGAGATATCACATGTTGGTCAACATGATATGATATTATTGTCAATATATACTGCTTAATTGCTTATGTATATGATGACATAGGGTTACTTAGGTGTAAGATAAGTGGATTTTGACATAAGTGTAAAATATTAGTAATTATTAATAATTCAAGTGATTAGTAAGTACTATAATCATGGTTGTTAGGATTGAGATCTTGCATAAGTTTGAAAGGGAGTAGTAAGTTCATAAAACATAATATCACAACTAAGATTAAAGGATCTTACCCACTTAATTTTGTACAATTAAAAGGAGATAATTTAGTCTATATCTTATCCTCTTTTAAAAAAAATTACTTTGTTCGACTAAAAAATATTTACTTAAATTTTAAGGGCAAAAAGGTAAATTAATTTTAAAATTCATCCCCTTCCTTTGTTTTTTTTATAAGCAAAGAAGAAGGGAGGGCATCAAGAGGCTACCGAAACATCCCAATTAGGTTGGCACCAACTGTAACCTCCACCCGCTACCACCTACTTTATATATATTATTAAAAAAAAAGGAGAAAATAATATGTACAAGAGAGGGGACTAGGCCAAAACCCTTAGAGAAAATAAGCAGACAACCAAATACTACGGAAACCTTAATTTGGAAGGGCTAGGAGGTGGGCCCATAGAACAGGTTTGATATTCGGCTGCCTTAGCAATTTTTTTCCTCTACCATTAGTAAGGTAAGTTGTGTAAGGAACATCTACATCTTTACCTGCCATCACTAAATGCTCAACAAGGTCAAGTTCATGTCGCAGTTTAGGATCCATTGTGACATACGAAGTTTGCTGTGTGGTATGACTTGAAACCGCTTCAATATCCCAAGGCATTATTCACAGGCTCCAAAACTTGCTGCTGGTACGGGATCGATTCGCGAGGTGATGGCCTAAGAACTTCATTCGTAACATTTTCCAGAGGCATACGAAAAGATGTGTCAGATTTACCTTGCACCATATCTTCATTAGGCTCGTGATTCTCAGACACATGTATGTGTTGCTCGACATGTGCCTCAACTTGGAATGACGTAGCCTCCTTGTTTGATGTCACATGGCTTGGTGGATCGGCGGTCGCAGCTACAACAACAATGGCGTGATCTTTTTTTGGTTGAAAAACATTTGATGAGCCAATCCCCAAAGGATTATCCTTGGCTTTCCATGCTTTGGAAGTTGGTTTTTGAGCATGTTCCAGTTTTTACCTTTATCAACAACAACTTTCTCTACATTCTGAACAGGGTGTAGTCGACGACACGAAGTTATGTTATGACTAATATTGTTACAATGATAGCAGAACTCCGGTAGCCATTCAAGTGATACCTCAATCGGAAAAGAAAATCCCTCCCTCTCGACTAAAATCTCATCAAAAATCTTCTTTGACAAGTCCATATCTACTAAAACCCTTGCATAATGTCCGAAAACACGATTCTGGGTAGCACTATCAATGATTAATGGTGTTTCGACTGCACTAGCAATTTCACGAAACATTCTTTCCATCCAATACTCTTGTGGTAGCTTATGGATACGTAGCCAAACCTGAGCATGTGTCTGCGTCTGAGTATGAGCATTAAAATACTTCGTCCAGTTAAAAAGACGCAGCGCCCCCGACCACAAATTAACCGTCCCTAGGTTATGATGCCATGCGGTAAGTAATTTCATTTAAAAAATTCTGAAGGATCGTTATATTGTGAACTTGTGTTTTGCATTCTTTTACTATATTTGTGTGCGCTTTCAGGTCCGATATTTGCAAGCCTATAATTAAACACAACATTGATGAGTATGCCGATGGTGTCAGGAGAGGAGCTCGGGTAGAAGATACTTTATGTAGGTCTATGAAAAGAATGAAGGCTCGTTACACACACGTATGCATTTAACTCATTATGTTTTGGTAATTAGTCCCTTCGGTCACATTTATAAGAAAAAACACCTCAAATCTTGGTCAATAATATAAGCAAAACTTAACCACTTTTCAGCTATTTAATACCACTATTCCTAATACCCTTATTTAATTCCACTTTACTACTTTATGTTTTTTTGGCATTTGATTCCACTTTACACTATAAGTTTTTTATTTACAAACACTATTACATTTTCAGTTGAACACAATTTTAGAGTTTAACTGATCCATATTTTCAGTTCTTCAATTTATTCTAGCATAAAACTTATCCATTTTTTCATTTTAATTTGAAAAGGGTAAACTTCTCCCATGTGTTTCATCAAATCAAGAAAATTAAGTGCATTCAACTGAGTTCCTCAAACACCGCGTAAACAGTTATTTTTGCTTAAAAAAGTGACCGGAGGGAGTATTAGTTATTAGTGTATTTGGATTATGTGACCAGTAATTTATAACTTGTAAATGTATTCAGGTAAAGAATAATAAAGAGATACTTACTGAAGCAATGTCAAAAGTTTTCCTTAAGTAGCTATCCCGCACCTTCTGCCTCTTAAGATCCTTAAGTGAAATGTTCATCGGTCTTTTACCACTATTGTAGGTATAGGCAAGTTGTTCGAAAGTGTCCCAATTGTAAAACAGATATGTTGCTGGGAAAAGACAGATTGTATGTTTTTGGATATTTATATCACTATTTTTAATCTTTCTATTACACTGAAGCTTGATCTACGTAGTCATTTATCTTTGAATTATAGGCGAATCTTGATATTACACTTTAAATCTTTGATTAAAGTTTTTTTATTATCTCATTTTTCAGGATGACCAATATGTAGTTGAATGCCAAACGCAGATAGATGGTGCTTTTACTTATTTTTTCCCTTCAGTTTCATGTTAATTTCAACTTATTTACACTTGGAATTCCCAATACATCATGCCCCCCCTCTTCCCCCCTTTCTGTGCAACAACAAATTACAAAGAAAATTGGAAAACATCAATGAAAATTTGTTCTCTTTGATGCCTTTGTCAGATCCTTTTATGAAATGAAGTAGTCAGCAAGTAGTTAAATACTCTTGCTCATAAATTTCTAATTTTTGTTTCATTCTTTAAATTTTAATTTACCTTTGTCAAACAGTGTAAGCCCATCTTGCTCCCACTCGTGTCTCAGATAGCTTTGACTAATAGGACTTGCAATTCTTGGGTTTTCGGTTTGTATTCGACAAATAACTTGTGAATTGTTTATTTTATTCCTTTTCATTATACCTGAGATTTATTATTGTTACTCTTATAGGACCTAAACCTGAACCTTTTTCTTGATTGATTTTGTGTTTCGGAGGAATGAAATATCATTTGGATGTGATGTCAACCAAACGGATAGGTGCTTGTCCTTTTTATAATCAATAATTTCCTTATACTTTTAATAAAATTTGCTTGATATTATCTCATTGATATGACAGCAATGCAAACCGTTTTTAGTTGAAGTATACATGTTTAATTACAGGTTGCATCTTCTATGATAAGAAACTTGAGTCGTTGATTAAACGATGTGACCCTCAATATTACAACAGCTCAGGTAGGTCTATATGAATGGTTATTTACTTGTATCCCAAATTGTGATAGATTTTAAACATAGTGGCTCAATGTAATCTTATGGTTAAATTGAATTAGCCTGTGAATAATAGTCTTGTCTTCTGGTAACAGTTTTGTTTCTGATTTCTGAGTTTCTCTTACCAATCTGACATGCTATGATTATATTTTGCATTTTTTCCAGTAAGTTCCAAAGGACTCAAGGCATCTACCAGTAACTCCCCACACGGAAAGAAGAGACAGACTAGGACAAATAAAGTTTTAACCTGTTAATTTTAGTCCAACTGTTTTTCATGGATAAGTATTAAAATCTTATGATTATACCTTGCGGTTTTTTCCCAGTAAGGATCGATATTCTCGGGGAATCAAGCACCAATGCCTATGGAAGCAGAGCTTTATGTAATTTTTGTTTTAGTGAAGGACATGCAGTGGACAATTGTCCTCGGAAAGGGAGACATGAAAGGAGTATTGCAAAACTTCATTCGAATCCACAAACTGATAAGATCTTTTTAATTTTAAAATGCCTTGACGGGTATAGACAGCCTTCTCTACTATAGAATCTAACCCCATTTTGTCAGTAGTATTTATATTTTCCAATTCTATCTATGTCGGCATTAGAATTATCATTCTTTTGTTCCGCACATCATTGTTAGTTTGAAAATGCTTATTTTTATTTTATATATACTTATGGAATGTGTAATAAACTTTTACACAATGCAGGGAAATCTGTTAATTGCAGTTCTTGTGGAAATGCTTGTACGGTGATAATTTGTAGTAATGCTCCTAATAGGGGAAAGAAGCTCTACATATGTTCAACGCAGACGTGTAAGGTGATAATTTGTAGTAATGCTCCTAATAGGGGAAAGAAGCTCTACATATGTTCAACGCAGACGTGCAACTTATATCTCAGTATGTGAACTCTCACCCACCAACCTCTTTTTCCTTTAAGGTTTTGAGATAGTTATTTGCTTATTAAATCTTCTCACCTTTTTTCCAGATTTGTTGAGGACAGTGCTAGGGTATCTCATGGTACGGGTCGAAAGGTGTCGGCCACTCGTAGTTCGAATGTTATCAAGTGTTATAAGTGCGGTGGTGCAGGGCACATTGCAACCGACAGCAATGACGGGAAGATATAGTTACTTGAAGTTGAAGATGTTTCTCAGATCATAGAAAATTGAAATGTTTGTTATTGATCGCATTTACAAGTACCATCATATACATATCAAGGGCAAGTTGCATGATCTTTAAAGTTGCATCATCAAGTTGCATGAAGGGGTTTTCATGCAACTTGCCCTTGATATGTATATGATGGTACTTGTAAATGCGATCAATAACAAACATTTCAATTTTCTATGATCTGGGAAACATCCTCAACTTCAAGTAACTATATCTTCCCGTCAATGCAGTCGGTTGCAATGTGCCCTGCACCACCGCACTTATAGCACTTGATAACATTCGAACTACGAGTGGCCGACACCTTTCGACCCGTACTATGAGATACCCTAGCACTGTCCTCAACAAATCTGGAAAAAAGGTGAGAAGATTTAATAAGCAAATAACTATCTCAAAACCTTAAAGGAAAAAGAGGTTGGTGGGTGAGAGTTCACATACTGATATAAGTTGCACGTCTGCGTTGAACATATGTATAGCTTCATATCATAGAAGATGCAACCTGTAATTAAACATGTATACTTCAACTAAAAACGGTTTGCATTGCTGTCATATCAATGAGATAATATCAAGCAAATTTTATTAAAAGTATAAGGAAATTATTGATCATAAAAAGGACAAGCACCTACCCGTTTGGTTGACATCACATCCAAATGGTATTTCATTCCTCCGAAACACAAAATCAATCAAGAAAACAGGTTCAGGTTTAGGTCCTATTAGAGTAACAATAATAAATCTCAGGTATAATGAAAAGGAATAAAATAAACAATTCACAAGTTATCTGTCGAATAAAAACCGGGATCGCAAGAATTGCAAGTCCTATTAGTCAAAGCTATCTGAGACACGGGTGGGAGCAAGATGAGCTTACACTGTTTGACAAAGGTAAATTAAAATTTAAAGAATGAAACAAAAATTAGAAATTTATCGGCAAGAGTATTTAACTACTTGCTGACTACTTCATTTCATAAAAGGATCTGACAAAGGCATCAAAGAGAACAAATTTTCTTTGATGTTTTCCAATTTTTTTTGTAATTTGTTGTTGCACAGAAAGGGGGGAAGAGGGGGGACATGATGTATTGGGAATTCCAAGTATAAATAAGTTGAAATTAACATGAAACTGAAGGGAAAAAATAAGTAAAAGCACCAACCATCTGCTTTTGGCATTCAACTACATATTGGTCATCCTGAAAAATGAGATAATATAAAAACTTTAATCAAAGATTTAAAGTGTAATATCAAGATTCGCCTATAATTCAAAGATAAATGACTACGTAGATCAAGCTTCAGTGTAATAGAAAGATTAAGAATAGTGATATAAATATCCAAAAACATACCATCTGTCTTTTCCCCAACAGCATATCTGTCTTACAATTGGGACACTTTCGAACAACTTGCCTATACCTGCAATAGTGGTAAAAGACCGATGAACATTTCACTTAAGGATCTTAAGAGGCAGAAGGTGCGGGATAGCTACCTAAGGAAAGCTTTTGACATTGCTTCAGTAAGTATCTCTTTATTATCCTTTACCTGAATACATTTACAAGTTATAAATTACTGGTCACATAATCCAAATACACTAATAACTAATACTCCCTCCGGTCACTTTTTTAAGCAAAAATAACTGTTTATGCGGTGTTTGAGGAACTCAGTTGAATGCACTTAGTTTTCTTGATTTGATGAAACACATGGGAGAAGTTTACCCTTTTCAAATTAAAATGAAAAAATGGATAAGTTTTATGCTAGAATAAATTGAAAAACTGAAAATATGGATCAGTTAAACTCTAAAATTGTGTTCAACTGAAAATGTAGTAGTGTTTGTAAATAAAAAACGTATAGTGTCAAGTGGAATCAAATGCCAAAAAAACATAAAGTAGTAAAGTGGAATTAAATAAGGGTATTAGGAATAGTGGTATTAAATAGCTGAAAAGTGGTTAAGTTTTGCTTATATTAGTGACCAAGATTTGAGGTGTTTTTTTGCTTATAAATGTGACCGAAGGGACTAATTACCAAAAAATAATGAGTTAAATGCATACGTGTGTGTAACGAGCCTTCATTCTTTTCATAGACCTACATAAAGCATCTTCTACCCGAGCTCCTCTCCTGACACCATCGGCATACTCATCAATGTTGTGTTTAATTATAGGCTTGCAAATATCGGACCTGAAAGCGCACACAAATATAGTAAAAGAATGCAAAACACAAGTTCACAATATAACGATCCTTCAGAATTTTTTTAAATGAAATTACTTACCGCATAGCATCATAACCTACAACAAAGGTCTCGCCCTACAATAACACCAAAGTCTATGATTAGTACAAATGAATTAATAACCATGATTTTATTAGGCCAAATACCTTTTGTGGTCCTTTAAGTTTGACAAAACTACCAGATTAGTCCTTTTAAGTTTATTAAGTTTTAAATAGATCCTTTAAGTTGATAATTTGATACATCTATTTGAAGTTTTTAAGTTTTTTTTTTAAGTTTCAAAGAGATGGTCTAGTGTTGCAAGGCAACTCCTAATCAATAAACTCCTACTGATTATTCCTTCCGTTTTCATATCTTTTCAAAATCTGTCTGATAACATAACCGCCTGCCTAAAATACAATAAATGTGGGTTGTTACCTAATAACATAATAATTGCAGCCTAATATAATATAATAACAAGCCAAGATATAGTATATCAGAAACTTTTAAACCACAATTCACAGCACCATAATTTGATATTTAAGTTTTTTTAAGTTTTTTTTGTAAGTTTCAAAGAGATCCTTATAAGGGTAGCAGTGTATTAAATTAACAACTTAAAGGACTTATTTGGAACTTAAAAAAACGTAAAGGACTAACCTGATACATTTATCAAACTTAAAGGACCAAAAGTGGTATTTTCCCATTTTATTAACAATTAGGTTTGATAACAAGGTCAGAACCTACACAACCCCTTTCTGCATAACCACTCTCTATAATAGACTCAATATGATTGTGGCGTGTAGAATCAGTACCAATTCTCTCCTATAAAAAAAAAAAATATTTGATGAAACATATTGTGACTTACGACAACTTAATTCATTTAAAATGTAAGATACAGTGTAATGATTACCTGATCCATCCACTTTAGTAGATCCGATTCTGTGATGGGAGATGGAGGTTTACTTTTTGTGTTGACAGGTTTTAATGTTGAGGGAATGAACTGTAATATCAAAAGATCTGTTAGATATAGGACTCTTAAGGGCATAAGTTATAGAATATTAGTTGTTTATTTAATAGGCTCTCTAATTCCTAGAGGTTGGTTACTTTTCTGCATTTCATTTCCTGATTCGATAATAATAAATCATTCCCTTATTATTATGCAATAATCTCCCAAATACCATACAATTATCATCAGTATTTATTCACATCTGAACCAGTATCTAACAGTTGCATATAATATTATGTGATTATTAAATGTAACCTGCTCTTTCAAAACATATGGTGCATGGGGAGAATCAGTCCAAACTTCATAGCCGTATATATCAAGGAAATTTCTCTGTTCAAAAACAAGAAATCGGTTAAGACACCACTCAACCCAATATTTACAACAGTGAACATTTACGTTAATTTTTAAATCACAATAAATCATGTATAAAGAAGTGAAAAATCATGCTTATCAAATTTACCTCTCGAATCTCAAATCCATCATTGGAAAAAAATTCCCCAGCTATGTTAATGACATGTAAGGACAAATCTGCTATAGCAGGCCTCGACAAACATGCAAGAAAGGAGAGAACTATATACCTATATACTATCTGACATTTCAAAAACAACATAAATAAGAATATAAAAGTAAGAATATAGAAGTGAAATGCAATTTTAAAGTAAAACACGTGAGCATAACTAATGATGGCTTACAAAGTGGGTACGGCCCCAATTTGAATTATTCACAAAATGCGAAATTGGATGGATTGGTTGGTTAACATGGAAAACTCCACATCCACTCGCACTCCAGAGTCCCTGATTCAACAATCTACTACTATATTGTCCCCATTCTTCATCACAAACTTGTTTTTCCACCAATTCCTACAAAAATAAACATATGAATAAGGACTAAACAATAGTAAAGTTTAGATGACTTATGATAACTATCTGTGTTTTGGAACTGTTAGAGATAACTGAATATAACATTACTTACACGCAATCGACGAATATCATACGAAAATAAACTGGATTTTGTTCTTGGGTAGCTTATAAGGTGCGCCGCGTAGAAATCTTGTGCAATCTATAAATAATTGAACAAGGAATGAGAAAGAGACCTTATATGGAAGAGTTGTGATGCCTTAATTTCCAACTCCAAGGTGTTGAGTGGGAGTGGAGGATAGATCTCATATCCAGTAATTTTATCTGCAGTAATTACCTGAAGGGTAATAATGTGTTAGTTAGTAAAAACAAGGTGATATTAGTATATGAAGCAAGAGTTTCGAGGACTTACAGTGGCTAGAGGATTTTCTTAGCACTTTGTTAATGCCACCGAAACACTTGAATATTCACTCAAAGGCGCCTTCCTGCAACAGAATTCAAAATATAATTAAAACTAATTATTGCGTTGATAATTAAAACTCCATCTGATTTAGTTGATAATTAAAACTCATTAAAGCAACAAAATACCTCCAGGTGAACTCAGTATTTTGTTGACCGGAGGTGTGAGAAACAATAATTGAACTGGTATCAGTTGGTTTCAATTTCTGTGCCTCTTGATATTTCTTGACAACAATCCCCAGAGTAGCGAACTGACAAGACCCATAAGTTAGCCGGACTTCATCCTTAATATTCAATGAGAACTTTTTTTCACCTCATTGTTCTGAAACTCAGTGAGAGTTGTAGCTAAACGCAGATCTATTTCCTGCATAATTAACAACAAAATCAAGCTGATATTAATATTCAATTCCTAATTCGCAACTAAATCATGGTGAGTAGAGCCCTCACATTTCTTACGTCAACGCTGAGAGAAGCTGACTCATGATACTTCCCAAGCCGACCAGCATTTATGAACGCATTCCAAATTTCACTGTGAAGAATCAAAACATTAAGCGTCAAAGCAGCAACAATCAAATATACAAAATACACCAATAATAATAATACAAGAAAAAGAATCAAACCTTCTATCGATTACAGAAAAAGTTGCCCTCCTACGGTTTGGTGACGAATCTTTCAGTGTACAGCATCATGGGTCTGGTTTTAGGGTTCCTGGTGTAAGGAGTGGAGTGGTACAAGAGAGAAGAGAGGTGGAAAGTTTTTGAAGGGTACTTTTGTTCTTTTCTAAAGTTAAATGACACTAAAAATAAAAAATATTAGAAAAATATTATCAAGTACAGATATTGTTTGATTTTTTGGGACAATTCATAGGAAAATGTAAATGTGATTATTTTTTTTTTAGACAATTGATATGAAATTAATCAAAATGACTTCATTATAATTTAATATACCAATTATCTAAAAAACTAACGGTTAATGTAGCTGTCTTAACTAAATTTATGGGCAACAATCGCGATAAACTCAACATTATAGTATCTATAATTTTTAATAACTTGAAAAATAATAGATTTATGGTGAGTAATATTAACTCTGATGTAACATATTCGTCGAGAGAAACCTATCTATCACATTGTTTGAATTTAGCTCAAAATCAACCGGTCCCTTTTTGGAACAATTCAGTTCATAGAATTTAGTTAAAAACTATAAACTATTTTTTGTAAAATTGGATCCCATTAAACTTTCAGTCATAAAAAAGTTTTTGCTATGAATGAAGAAAGTAATAAAAAAACACGTATGTATATATACTAGGATTTCCACCCGTGCAACGCACGGGAAAAAGCTCTATAGTGGCGTTACCAAAATATTTCAATAAACGTAACACTGAACAAAAATCATATAATGGACTATTATGATAAATAAGGTGTTGTCATCATCAAAATTAATATTTCATCATTTGACATATGTTTAGAAAATACGACTAAAATTTCAACCAAAATAAACACATAATGCACTTCTTAGACAAATTAGATGTTGTCATCATCAAAATAAATATTTCAACATTTGACATATATGCACTTCTTAGACACATAATGCACTTCTTTAGAAACTAAGAAAGTTGATTTAAAGCTCAGATTAACAAAAGAAGCAACAAAGGAAGAATAAGAGAGCAAGCAATTTATGATTTGATCTTGTACAATTATATTCAATCAAAGACTACACTTTTATAGCAAAAAATCCAAACACAAAGATTATCAAAGAAAAAACAAAAAATAGCTAGTCAATATATCACTTTTTATTTCAATTCAAGTCGTGAAATCTTACCTAAAAGATTTCAAGCAAGTGATCATAAAAGATAAAATAATAAATTAAAACTCTCAAACCAATATGAAGCTACTACCTTAACAAATCATTTACAAAAATAAACCAAAAATAGTTGATGTCAGCGCATTCATTAGTTAAAAGAAGACAAATTTGCATGTAATCCTTTCCAAGGTATTTTGTCTATAATGATAATGTGATAAATTTGCAAACTGGGACTAATTCAAAAATTATATGCATACGAAGTTGCACGTTGGAAGTGAAAATTATCAAAAAATATTTGTTATTACAAAGGCAAAAGTGGAAGTGTTGGATAGATTTATAAAAGTAGAATAACCAAAAAAAATGAACAAAAAGGTAGCAAATATTCAACCATAATTGGATAGGGAAATTTTAGGTCATATACACAATATGACAGTGAATTATTACATCATCAAATTAAAGTTATGAGAATCAAATTAAGGTGGCAAACATGTTGACTATTTTACTCATTTAACAATTTTTAGATTTGCAAAAGTATCTAATGAGGGCCATAATCTGTATTATCAAAATAGGGCTATAAACTATATTGTTTTTATGAATCCTTCATATTACACTCCATTACTATGACTTCTTTTACTTAGGATTCAATTCAAACCTCATGAAAATTAATTAAGAATCACAAAAACCAGGCAATTAAAGCAAGCCTTGAAGACCCATCAACAAGTTTAATTAAAATAACGATTTTTCAAAACATAGAGGCTATTAAAAAACCAATTTTTTAAGAGCACCATGAATATTTCATCAAATATAGTGGTATCCAAAGTACATGATATAAGCGTGACAAAGCCATTTGTACAGTGGTCATCTATTATATATCTTTGAAACTTTAGGTATAAAACCTATCAAAAAACAAATTAGAACAAACAAAGTGAGACACAAACAAACTTAGAACAAAATAATCCAAACAACCGGGTCATATATTTTTACCCAAATTATAACAAACCAAATTAAACTCAAACAAAACACATTATTAACAATCTTTAGTACCATGTAACCCTAACAATATCAGTCATTTTTTGATTGAGACATTTTCTCAAACACTTTGTGAGTGATAAATTTCACAACAAAATAATCAAAACCAGAGGGTAAGAAGGGAAAATTATGACTATATTGATAATCACCCATCAAAACTCAATAATCTTAAATATAAAATCACAAAATCAAAGACTATTCATCATGTAAACCTTTCCAAAGAAATTTGTAGGCCATATAATTTCAACCAAAGCAAATATTGAATCCAACTCATATAAACCCTAATTTTCTATGAGAATTGTCACTAACATAATGAATCTAAGTCAACAGACTATTATTATTATTATAAGATAGCAATACCTTACAACCATGTTGCTTGAACTCAGCCATATCATCAAAATATCCCTTGTTCATTTCTTCATTTCTGCACAAAACTCCATCAACATAACTAAATTAATACTATACTTCATCAAATCACAACAACTGGCACAAAAATCCTTTCTATAACAAAACCCATAAACAAAAAATAAAATTTCGCGGAGGAAGAGCAGATTTGCGGCGAGAGAGAAGATTGGAGGATGAGTTTTGTGACTATTGAGAGAAATCAGAGCTATTGAGCGATGGTGAAGGAGAGAGAGGAATCAAAATTGTAATTTGAGGCTGGTGGTGGGTTGAGCGATTATGGGAAGGAGATAGTTTTGAATTTGATTCTACAAACTACACAGAGATTTTGTTTATGGTTGGTTCTGGTCTCATAGCAGAGTGAAAGCTCAGTTTCAATGCTCTAAGAAGAATGAAGCGTTTTTTCATTTTTTTTGTTATTTGAAATATTGGAAAGGATTTGCCAGAATAGGAAAAAATTCATTTAATGCTTCTGTACTGTGAGACAAAATTGCTGAAAATTGTTGGGTTTGGCAAAACTTGGGCCTTGTTTCAAATTGGATTTTGTTTTTTTCTGAATAATAGGCCCGAAAATGATGTTTCTTGGAGGGAAATCAACTTATTTAAATTTTAGTTCCATAAATTGAAATTTGATGAATTTAAAAATGTGAAACAATATGGATTACATGCTTTTCTGCTCCTAGTTACTATTTTTGATGATAAAATGAGACTTTAAGAAGTGATGATTTGGCATTGGTAGCTTAGAATTGTGACACATTGGATTGGAGGTCTAAAACATGCTTCATGTTTGTATATTATTAAGATTAAGATTAAGATACGTTACTACATAGTAATCTTGGATTCTCATCTATATCTATATAAAGAGTGCTTAACCTCACTTTCCAAGCACACTAAAACTCAACCATTTGTGAGTTTTATCTCTTCTCCCTTTTCAGTTCGACAAACTTCCGAGCCACTTCTCCCTCTTTTTTTCCGTCACTTGGAAAATAGTCCCTTCAAAATATTGTCATGTTGATAAGTTTATCCCTTCATAATTTAGAGTGGTCTAAGTATCATATTTGAGTGGTCCTAATGTCATACCTTTGGAGTGTATTTCTGGAACGTATCCTAAAATGTAGTAGGATTTCGATACAATTGTAGTTTGGTTGTTTTTATCTTGGAGACGTCCTGATTAATAGTCTGTTTACACAATTTTAGGCAGTACCACAAAACTTCTTAAAGTGAGCGACTTAATCTGCGACTCATCCTAGTAATTTCTATTGTGACTGAAAATGGATTTGAATGACTTTTAACTAATGCTAGGCAGTACCACAAAACTTCTTAAAGTGAGCGGCTTAATTTGCGACTCGTCCTAGTAATTTCTACTATGACTGAAAATGGGTTTGAATGACTTTTAACTAATGTTAACCCACTTGGATTGCCATGATGGTGTTGCCTTGAGACCTTGGCATATGCTTCTCATCAAAGTCTCATATTCGATTCTTTTTTGTGTCAATTTAAGGGGCGGCTATTTAGTTTCTTAAAAAAAAAACTAAATGTTGCAACATTCAAGATAGGATTTCAAGCATGTGAACAACTTTTTTTATAATTATAATTGAATTAAAGGAAATACAACAGATACTCTAACCCAAGATAAAAAGGGAACACAATGAAAACAGTCACAATTAGTCTGATTTTAGGCACACTAGAAACTATGTATACTAGCTTGAATAAAGTAAATGAGACTTGCTAACCTCCCAGGTCCCAACTTATATACCACCCACACATTACAATTTGTATATGAGCAAAAAACATACACAACTAATTACCCCATTGTTAAACAATATTTTATTTCTCAATAGTCAAACACACCAAATCACCTCCCCCAAATTAAATGTCCACCAATTTTCATGTGGTTTCTTTAGCCACCTAAACAATGTTGCAGAAAATTATCAACACTATCAACATGAGGAGCCCCACCAATGCCAGTTGAGAGTCTATCAATAAGCAATCGTCAAGAAAAATATAATAAATACGAACACTTGTTAACATAACCCTAAAAAGATAATACGAGGTAATTTATGATTTTTTTTTTTTTTACAAATAGGTAATTTATGACATTTGTATGAGTCATATACACCACTTTGTGAAAATTATAATTTTCATAAAATTTGCGGCTTGTTAGGATTGGTGACCTAATTCTTGTTTTCTTTTTGAATTATCGATTGGTGACCTAATTATTGCACTTATTTTACCTTTGACAACTTTGTGCATATTCTTTTTGCACAATGTATGTATTTTTCCCCCTCCCTATGATAGCCCCAAATGGGTTCACCAAATAAGAGAAGCCTTTAGCCAACTGTAACACAATTTATTTTTTGTCATCTCACTACTTCTCATTTTTTAATTATTATGAACTTCAAATGGGGCATACGTAATTAGTTGAGAGCCATGATTGAACCACTCTCTCATTATTATTTAAATGATGATATATTAAATTATACAAAGGGATCTAAGTTAATGATTGAAAGCTAATATTAAAATTGCATGATATATAGACAAAGGAAGATGATGCATGTGATTGTGTGGAGAGAAGAGGAAATTGGAAGCATTAAAAAAATAGGAGAAAGGTCAGGTGTTATCGTTATGTTTAAAATCATGAACTGACAATAATTAATTATAATTGGAATTATGAATGTGAATATAGCCAAATACAATGTACCACTTCTTATAAAGCTATTTGTGATAAATAAAATAAATATCCTTATAAAGCTTGAAAAGCCAGCATGTCTTAGGTTGAACTTTTCATTGGCCAAATACACCTAATGTAAATTTTCGATAATTATACTTCACAACTTTACTTAATTGTTTTCTTTCAAAAAAAAACTTTACTTAATTGTTTGTTTCTTTTTCTTGGATTTTTATTTTTCTTCTTTTTCATGTGTTTGTGTGTCTTTATATGGAATGCATGTCTCTTTTTACTTTTTCCCGACCGTCAGAATTTACAAAGATATTATAACTAGTTAAGTACCCCATAATCATATAAAATTAAGTTCAAATTTGTAAAAATATAATACTCTTAACTATTTTTTTTCCTTATATATATTCTAACTATATGATCATTGATCATAATTAAATACGTAATTCCCCATGCATATTTCTTCGAATTTAATTTTCATATAATAAATTAGAATAAATTGTTTTCTAAAGTATATAATATGGCATATGAAGTAAACCACAACAAAAGATATGCTCCAACGCCTCCGACTCTCCAACAAGGGGTATCAGAGCCATAATCCGACTTGGTGGGAGAACGGGAGCTGAATCCTATGTTGATCTTGTTATAAGAGGCGAGAACTCATATTTGAAGGCGAGATTTTTGGATTTCAAGTGTTAGTGATTAAGTTCTTTAAAAAAAAAGTGTGACTGATTAAGTCTCACATCATCTATAAATGGTTAAAATGTTTGATATACAAGCGATATGACATACACACAAGAAATTCTTAGGTAAGTCCAACATAACACGTCACCTTTAAAAGCAACCAATTAAAAAATTACAAATAATTAAATGAATATAAAAAAATAAAATGAAATTAGAATACATAAAATCATAACCACACGACACTATTGAACCTCCTTCATTCATCCTCTTTTTTTTTT
>Ga0228711_1007259_pt1 | contig 16129 bp, 6 predicted proteins | sample MedpolnodulmetaG_2_FD_177996 | JGI IMG/M metagenome (GOLD analysis project Ga0228711, IMG submission 177996) | Root nodule microbial communities from Medicago polymorpha collected in Santa Monica, California, United States - brown nodules | ecosystem: Host-associated > Plants > Roots > Nodule...
CACAGCAAAAAAAAAAATCAGGCAACATCAATCAGCAGTGAGAAGGAGTAACAGATTTCTTAGGTAAGTGAAGGGATCTGTCAAAAATTAAAAGGTATGTGAAAGGAAGTAATAAAATTCAAGGGTAAAAGAGACAAATGGTTATATGTACTTCCGCTTTTGATAAACTCGATTCCAAGAAGTTAGGGAAAGCAGCTTCTCCAAGAATCGATTTTGAGGCTGAAAACGTACGACGGCGGTAGGGTGTTGGTGGAGACCCAAACACGGTTAAATCGCTTTTGACGGATAGGAAGCGCGTTTGAGTGTTCTTGCCGGGAAGCCAAACACAGACTTAGTAAAATTGAAGAATTTAAGCAAACTCGTGTATACTCGAATTCTAGTGTTCATAACTGCGCACGGCTGAAACATTTAGTTTATAACAAAATATTTAATAAATGCATTAATAATTTATTTAAAATTATAACTCCATTATAAAGAAAAAAATCAACATGAACAAAATGAAAGTAACAAAGAAGTAAATGAACCATATGTTGAGATGACAAAAAAATTAAAAATATTGTTAATTATCTTTAGGGAGATTTTCGAGTTCACAATGAGTTTAGCATGAGTAAACTCAATTTGATTTTCAATGTTGAGTTATGTTCTTATCAGTTTAATATCTGATATGTGATCCAATGGATCATACAATATTAATTACTTTTTTAAAGAGAAGATACCACCTCGGTAGCTTGTTATTGGACTTCTCATATGTCGCTTATGTGTTGCACTATTACATGAGTCAGATGCACCCTAAAAAAAAATTACAACCGAATCAGCTCAAAATAAAAGTGAATTTAAAAACCTTATCCGAAAATTAGAGCATCTCCAATGGAGGTTCTTTTACTTAACAATGACTTCTCTCTGTTAAGGACCTCCATTGGAGGAAGAAAAAATGAGCACCTATTAGGCAACATGCAACTATATAAGGACTCCCTCTCTCGTGAGCAACTAACGAGTTCTACGTTTAATAAATAAATTACTATTGTATAATGATTTAAAGTTAGTGAGATCTATTAAGTACTTTTCATTGGAGTCTCTATTGGTATATTGGCATTGTGGATGTTCTAACAGCACAGTGTAAAATGTTTGGTGACTGTGACAGGTCTAGCAGTTGGGCCCATGACCCAGGCCTCACTCCTGAGTTACTAGATTACTGCTCTTTACCCAGCACATTTCACTCCCACCCAGTTGAAATACCGAAAATACCCCTGCGTGAGTTAACTCACGTCGCGTGAGTTAACTCATGCACATTATACTTTCTGCGTGAGTTAACTCTGTTGGAACAAAGGGTGTTTCGCAAAATCACCGTTTAAGTTTTGATGATAACAAGGTATTAAAAATTGTCAATTGGATATGCTAAACATTTGTTCAAGTGTACAGGACCATAATCAAAGTCTTATTCATAGAGGTTCTGGTTGAACAAGTCAAAGAGCAAAGGAATTTATATTGAAGCTTAAAGCATCTGAAGAAAATGAGTCTGAAGAAAATGCTCCTGAAGAAAAGCGCTCCTGAAGGTAATGTCATCAGAAGCAAGGTCATCAGAAGCAAGATCATCAGAAGCATCTCATCAGAAGCTACTTCACCAGAAGCTTAAGAGCGTTGACAAAGTACATTGTACGAAGTGTACAACCACTAACTCTGCGCCTGACTCTGCAACCACCATATCTGCATCGTGTCTATACATCAAGACAAGGATAACAGTAATGTTTGCAGACATTGTTCCTTATCTATTGGAATGGATTTGAAATTGGTTCTTCATATGACAATTATCAAATCAGACAAAAGATCAATGGTGAAGAATCAAAGCTTCAGTCAAGACAAGTTGATGTACCGGCTAGTTCTCAACGTCTCTCAAATCCTCTATAAATAGGGATGAAGACTTGAAGAACAAAATACAAGACCAACGCATATTATCTGAGCCAAATCGCTGCAAAATTTTATTCACATCAACAACTTAGAGAATTCTTACAAAAGTTCGTATCTTAGAATTCTTAAGTGTCTAGAAAAATAGAGTCTGTTCTGTTTGCATTGTTTTGTGAATACCTCTGATTGTATATCAAGTATTCAAAACCTTTTCAATTCTTTGTAATTGTTTAGAGAAGTCTCTTTCTTTTGTGATTGAGCATATAAGTCTCTTTCAGTTATGATTGAGCAAAGGAAGTCTATTGGAGTTGTCCTTGAGCATTGAGAAGTCTCTTACTTTGTGTTTGAGCAACTTGTAATTTGATATTACATTTTAGTGAAACTCTCCCTGGAAGTGCAAGGGGGACATGACTACTTCCGGTTTGTGGAAGGAACCTGTGTAATTGCTTGTGTTCTTTCTTTCTTTGCTTTCTTACTATCTATCCGCTGCATTAAGACTCTGAACTCTATCAGACTCTGAACCTGAGAACAGTTTTTATAACGTAAGAAGAGAGAAGTTTTTGAAAACACAATTCAACCCCCCTTTTTGTATTTTTTCTCACCTTCAAACTCATGCTATTAAAAAGTGAATACAAGTTTCTTATTCCTTTTCCTTGTTATAGTTAGATTTACTCTTGCCGTCTTTGTTGCAACTATATTTCTTATTCCTTTTCCTTCATTTTCCTTTGTTTTCATTTGCATATTAAAAATCTTATCTTTTGTTCTGAAATATAAATGTAGTTGCAAAATGGTCAACACGTGGTTATTAGTAGTATTACTATAGATTAAGACACAATTTCGTGGAAGCTAAAGGCCATAATTATGCTCTTTAACTTGTCAATTATAAATCAGATTCTTTAACACTTAAGATACTTTTGCTATTTTCCCTTCCCCCATCTGCCTCTAATTTTCGATAATACTAGTGGCTAAACTTTGATATGTATCTAAAAATCAATATTCATATGTATCTAAAAATCAATATTCTCTCCATAAGCAACTGAAATTTGCATCATTAATAAGAAAGAAAACCAACGTGAGTTAACTCACGCTGGAGATTCAATGAATTTTTTCTGCGTGACTTAAGTTACGTTGCGTTAGTTAACTAACACATAATTTTACACATGCGTTAGTTAACTAACGCAGAGGCATTTTCGGCAAATCAGTTGAGTGGGAGCAAAATCTGTTAGGGGAAGAGCAGTAATCGAGTTACTATGACCCACTTACTGCCCATTCCACAATCTAAGGCCCATTAAAATTAGTGAGTGTCATTAGAACTCGACAATAAAAATACGTTCCCTCAGAAAAGAAAAAAAAAAAGACAATAAAAATACGTGAGAGAGGAAAGCAACACCCTAGACCACACATTCGAACCGTAACCATTGGGCATAGTTATTCATTTGGGTAAGATGTTGATCTTTTGGTCTTCCTAATTGCTCTTTATCTTAAAAAATAACATTTGTAAACCTTTAAATAAGACACTTAATCAAGTGTCCTTAACACATTTTATATAAATACAAAAAAGTTTTTCATATAAACTTCGTAACACATGCTCTTATATTAGCATTTCTCAAAACATAAAATGTCATTTTGAAGTTATCTTCCAAATAGTTTATATATTTGTGAAGGCAAAAAGCAATGATCTTTGCGTAATTTGTAGTAGCCTTTATCAAGTAACTGAATGTCTTCTTAATGAAACATAGTCACAATTTTTTTTTATCATAATATTTTGATTTTTTTAATTTGAGAAAAAAGGACAGTGCTCAGTTATGTGGTTCCCACACAGACCCAAACGTAATTCTGAACCGCTCAGTGTGCCCTTCTCTATGATGTGAGGATTTTGATTTTAAAGATACTTTTTGCCATTCAAATCAAAATGAAGTGGGATTAGTTTAGCTAAAATCATCCCTAAAACTTTCCCAAAACCATCAATTATATGTCCACATAGTTGGTTCAATTCGGTGTCTTTATCTTCATTATCTTTCAACCTTTTTCCCACATATCTACAACTACAATACAACCTTATTTTCGCAAAAAATTACAACCTGTCATTGTGTGCTCACGTGGCACTGGAACATCAATAGGCCCACGTTGTACAAGAATCTTACACGTGTTGGGTAGTAAAAGGTTGCAGAAGAAGAGAGTTAGCATGCCACTGACCCACGTGGACCGTGGGATATCTATTAGATGCATTTGAATGACATAGTCACATATACGACACTATCCCTATTTTGTAATTGCATGCTTAGTAAGAAAAACAGACTTGAATATGCATGCATGTATGTATGTATTGTCTATACGATGCATGTATGTGTGGATTGGTTATACTTCAATTGTGTATGTTTGTTATTTTGTTTGTTGATTGCAAGCATAATTAATTACATTTTTGTATGGACTATGGAAGGATAATTTAAATAAAGTATTTTACATTTTTTTTATGATACGCAGATGCCATGTAGATGTGCTTTAACGGAAAAAAAGTTACAGAACGACTATATGTTACTTAAAATTCTATGATAAAACTCTTGTTAGAGATGATCTTAAGGTTGATGTAGACTAGACTATTACCCCTATAAGTTGGTTTAAATTATTTCTATCCCTAACTAGTGTTAGTATATCATTAAAGTAAAAATAAAAATAAGTAAAAGCATCACAGTTTCCATATGTCGAAAATAAATTTATCTTCTCTAAGAAAATATTGATATGTATCCGAAGGGCGTAAGTTTAAGTTAATGAACTAATTATATGAATACTCTAAAAAAAGAATTAAAAAAAATCTTTCAACATGAATGTTTAATGTTTAAATAACTTAATATGTGCACAAAAGCCATAAGGCACAGGTTACCCTTGTCTTTTTACCACTTATAGAGAGCAACAAAGAAAATAAAATATTTTTTGTAAATACGAAAAAGAGAATAAAAATCAATAGAATTATAGAAAAGAAGCAAATATGAGTTAGAGAGAATTGGTATTATTGCGTTCCCGTCCATTCTATCTCCTTCTCCATCATGGTCCATCTAATGGAATTCGTTAAAAGTGGACCCACACGCCATCAAGTCGATCGGTTGCCACTTCAACAAATTAATTTTTAATTAATAAAAATTGTGCAATTTTTTATATAAATAAATCAATAGATTTTTTGAGTAAAAAAAGAAATCCTTTACATAAAAAGTTAAGAATGTTAAAAGAGAAAGTTATTGAGTGTCGACTCTCTATAAGATCGTGAGTTCAATTCTTGTTGTTAATGTAATGATATATTTCATGGATAATTTGTAAATACTTCACTGAATGTTCGTTGAGCCTTGAACCTTGCATTGATCTTGATAATCCTCCAAAGCTTAACTCACTTAAATATAAAAAAATATATTTTTAAATATAAAAAATTGATATTCTTTATATCTTTTTGTAATGTAGTTATTATTGTTACGGTTATTTTAAGATTGTTATCGGGACAACGAGATACAATATGAAGAAGACAAAATGAAGTGGAACTCAAATTGAAATGAAATTGAATATGAAATTATAATACCCCTTGAAACAAAAGGTTATAAATACACATCTAGTAACATACACAAAGCTTATGCCAAACCCAATCCAGGTTCCACCCTCTAAGAGGTAAGTGCAAGAAAATAAAAAATATTATGGATTTGTTCTTCCTCATATTATTATTATTATTATAGGCTTCACTTTCACTTTCACTTTCACTTTGCTACCATGGCGAAGGGTCGCAAATTCACCACCAACCGAAACGAACGTTTGTTAGGAACAAATTATATCCAAAGCTCCACAGCCACTCATGAAGTAACCGATTTCAGGGAAGAAGATGTGTGGTCCATGGTTGAAGATCGTGACCACAACGTCAATTTCTCTCCTGGCGATTGGGATTCACGCGCACCTTCACGGCGTCACAACCATGGAGGTCTGTCACAGGCGTTTGAGAATCCAGTTAGTAATGTTGCGACGACTTCGTCGAGGATCGTTCACCACCAGTACCGGAACGTTGCAACGTCAGCACCGGTAAACGTGCCGGATTGGAGTAAGATACTCCGAGTTGAATCGGTGGAATCTTTGCATGATATGGATGATGATAACGAATCGGAGATGGTTCCACCGCATGAGTATTTGGCGCGTGGCCGGAAAATGGCGGCAAATTCGGTTTTCGAAGGGGTGGGTCGGACCTTAAAAGGCCGTGATTTGAGACGGGTTCGTGATGCTGTTTGGAACCAAACCGGGTTCGATGGCTGAGGTGGACCGGTTTCTGTATAATTTAATTCAATTCACCCGTATTAATTCTGGTTGCTATCAGTGTCAATTATATTTAAGAGTGGTGGTAAATTTATAAATTTTGAGAGAGAAAAAAGGAAGAAGAAAAAAGTTTTAATTCAATTTTTTGAGTTGTTAAAATTGGATGGGTGGGTTTTTTGGGCAGTGATTGGGTTGGGTGGACTCGGGTTATAAGAGTACAGTTAGAAATTAGAATTTGGATCAAGTTGTCTTAGAGGAAGAACAATGTAATCCTGTTTTTAGACAAATCTGTTCCCAAATTCATCAAATTAACTATACAAGAATGTTTAATCAGTCGACTATTGAGCTTTACAAGAATGTTTAAGAATCAACAAACATATTCAACATCATATAATTTGATTGAATATGTGTTAAAGTCGTGGAGCGTGATGAGAAAGAAAGAATTAAAACGAAAGAAGCAAGAGTTAAATCAAAATTATTCGAAACTAAATTTGATTATAAAGATTATAAATAAATGCTTAATCATGTGACATGTTTGAGTCCAATAAATTATGTGATAATCTTATTTATATGTCAAGAAATAGATTCAATATCATATATTAGATAGAATGAATCAAAGTCATGGAGTTTGTAGAGAAAGAAAGAGTCAAAATGGTCTAGAGTCCTAGCTCAACTGGTAAAATACTGAAATTGTTATCTACCCAAAAAAAAAAGTCAAAATGAAAGGGAAGATTATGTAACATTTAGTAACACTATCTCACTAAGTATTTGTCCATCATTATTGGCCAAGGCTAGCGGTTTCCCAAAAAAGTATATTAGCAATTGTTAGTGTTGGCTTGTTGATTTTACTAGCACGATTTAATTATCGATTTTTTCTAGTCAATTATACTTATTTAATGTTGGCTATCTTCTCTTCTAATTATATTGGTGCGCTGTTATGATTCAAATAACACATGAGAAAATACACTTGACAAAATGTAATTGATTGAGGTAAATGAATATGTGGTTAGTGATTGTGCATAAATAGAGAATGGATGATCACTAAGGGTTATGAAAAATATTGAAGAAAAGTCTCCTTCTCCCTTTGGTACTCTCCTTGAGAGTAGTGGCTTAGGTCTTTAGACTAAGTCTTCTTCTATCTTATTGCTAGTTTTCAATTTACATTGTATTCCATCAATTTCTCTTGTATTGTGTTTTTCATTGAATTCAATACAAAGTTATTTCATCTATTTCACTACATTCATCAATTGCAAAGGGCCAAACCCTTACATGCGCTTACTTGATGACATGTCAATCATTATTTCCATTCATAGGTATGGACTGATCTCAAATATTATCTTCCAGACCACGCTTGTGGTGTTACTATGAAGTATCGACCTATACTTCAAAATTTGCCATTATGGGTATCCTAACTGTTTGGCTGACTCTCTTACCGCCCAAATGTGAATTACATTCTAACTTTCATTGTTCCTTAATCATACTCCCTCTGTTTCAAAATGAATGTCGTTTAAGGTTTTTACACATATATTAAGAAATACATTAATTAAAAAAAAGATGTTATTTTACCAAATTATCCTAATCAACTATTGGTTTGTTTTTCATTAAAGTAAAAAATAATACTTTGGAAGTAGTGTATATAGTATTAATTGACGGGTACAATTGAAAAGAAAAAGTTATTATTACATTAAAAACTAAAAATGACATTCATTTAAAAATTTCTTTTTTTGGCTAAAACGACACTTATTTTAAAACAGAGTGAGTATTTAGAACACTATTTCAAATTCCACCTCCCAACACCTACATTTCTATAAATTTGTATTTCCGTTAGATTGTAAAATACCCTTCAATTTTCAGGGGTACCCAAGCTTTTGTTTAACTGGTTAGGGAAAAACTTACTTCACTCAGGTACCCTTTCAAATTAAACTATCGTTTAGGGGTACCCTTGTATTTACAAAATTTTATAATAAATTCAATATTGAGATATTTGAGTTATCTATATTTGGATCAATACATGGGTTGTATTTTGTCAGGTATCTTTGAATATATTTTTTGACAAAAGGTATCTTTGATTTAATTGGTGGTTTTATGACTCTCAAATAATATTCGAAGCTGGATGGGAACCAAACAACCGTGAAGCAAGAAATCGTTTGACTTGAGAGACAAAAGTATCCTTCAGTTGGTTGGTTCTTATGCAAATAAATGAGAATCACATATATTCCTATATTGCTGCCTTTTTGAAACAATGACCTAATTTTTCCTTTTGTTATTTTTTTTTGACAAATTTTCCTTTTGTTATTTGTTATTATAATAAGCTCTTTTTTTTACCATGTTATTATTAATAAGTTGTGAGTGGTATTAGTTAACCTGCAAATTAAATAATAAAAATGAAAATAAGGGTCACTCACTGTTAATAAATTAGTTTTACATTAATAGTCAATGAGAGTCTTTTATTTTGTCACTTCATACCGTTTACTTTAAGATTAAGTTACAAGAGTGGAATTACATACAAAATGGTGAATTTTAAATGGATGAATGTGTAAAGTAGTTAGTTTACATTGACGTAGGTGTATCCTCTTTAAACTAAAAAAAGCATTAGAATAAAGTGTATTAGACCATCCATAATAGAGCATCCTGATTTAAGTGCTTAAATGGATCCCCTTTGTCTACATCATTCATTTTATAATAGTACTTATTAAGCACCAATTTTCTCCAACACATCACCACAATAGAAATTATTAAATAGGTCCCACAAATAATTATATATCATTACATTTCAACAAAAAATTATTTATTTCATTATGATTTATTAAATAGGGTCCACAAAAAGTGAAGAGAGAGAGGGTGCTTCAATAGCCACCCTTCTCCATAAGCACCCAAATATTATACTCCACAATGGGGGTGCCTATTTAATATGGTGCTAAATAGGTGAAGCACTCACCATTGTGGATGACCTTATTTTGTAATGATATTAAATAACTACATGATAAGTATATTAATGTTCCTTCAAAAAAAAAAGTATATTAATGTTATATAGTTTTGTTGAATTTCAAAAGTATTGTTCCGATCTCAAACCATATTAAGTATCATCCAATTTGGAGTCTTGTGTAAAACCTCATGATTGTGTCATTTGGAAAAAGACGTTTCGGTAGATAGAAGAGAGTAAGCGTTTAATGTGATTTTTTTTATTTACTAGAAACAAAAGTAAATATTAAATTGCAAATATAATAATTTAAATGAAATGTGTATATAATACAAGGGGTTTAAAAGGATATAGATTGGTTAAGGGTGAAGATTTAAAATATGTAAAAAAAATTTGAGAGTATCGTTTTCTCTCCGCATAAAGCCTAAACCTCTTTTTATAATAATCTTATCTTATAAATATTAAGAATTTAACAACATGCCAAATCGAGGAAGCTACCCATAAACATGGAATCCAAAATATTTTAATGTCATATACAAATATTTGTGGACAAAAATATTCTGAGAGTCACCAAATGGGACACCAAATGCTTTAAATGGAAAAGTGATGGATGTTGCTGCGGGATTGCTACAGGTTCAGTAAGGTCCAATGAGCAGCATTAGGACTTATTATGAGACTGGACGAATAACAATTGACAAGCCAATGGTTAACTCCTTTATTTTTATGCATGAAAATGACGTAACTATCACACAATTCATGACGGTTTACGACCATTGATTTGCACTAACGTTTGATAGAGGTATTGGTAGATATAATTTGTGTCAAATATAAAAATCTATGTCACAACCATGGGTCATCCTAATCAATAAGCACTCAAGGTTTTGATGAATAGAACAAAGATTGGCACTCAATGCCTTCTTTTTCTTTATGAGGTGGGACCGGCTTTCAACTAACGGTTTATTATGCATCCAAACAATAACCTATTGCATCCACCCATGCATGTGATTAGTTGGTAGAGGAGATTACTAGATTATACTAACAAATGTATTAAGGACATTAGTTAAAGAAAGAAACATGAAAATTTTGCATGTGAAAATAATCAAATTTAGACTTTTAAAATGTTGACTTAAGTTGAATAAACCATTTTTTTAAGGAAAAATTCTAAATATGATTCTCTAACAAACTCTCTAAAAGAACTCTTTAACATTTTCTTTGAACTTATGGTTAATTTATATATGTTTAGTCCTTTAGTTAATATGAGCTATGTCTGTTCCTTTAGTTGATATGAGGTATGTGTTATTTTGACCCACTAGTTTACTGCGCTATTTTAGTTTCTATATTTTATAAATGGACATGCTAACGAATGGCATATTAACATTAAATAAAAAAAGTACAAAATAAAACTTCTGCATTAAAAACATAATTTTTAAACTTTTACATTCTTTATTACACGTTGGTAAAAAAAAAAGGTGATTACACACTTTCTGTTTGCAGCCGTTACGTTCTCCATAAAGACTACACTCCTAAAAGAGCTTATACCATTGACCTATAAGTAGGATTCAAACATAAGATTTTATAATTTCTTATCGACTTGAGTGTTGAAGCGTTAACACATGCTGCACCCTCCATAATGCAAGGTGCAACTCACTGGTCTTCTTCAAAGCCATATTCTTAGTCCGGTTTAGTTTAAAGACTTTAAGAAGACTAGTTCGGTTTATATTTTAAAATTTTGCTTCTTTAATATGCCTTTTGAAGGAATGGGATAGCATTGGCTACCTTGATCAAATTGTTATTTAATTTGAATGATTAAGTGAATCCTTATGTCTAACAACATACCCTAAAATTAATATGATTAGCTACCCAAACAAATCTATTTGTAGAAGATTAATAGAAACAAAGACAAGTAAGAACATTAGCACTCGATTATTCATTTTATTTTGACATAGAGAAAATATTTTAAGCAATAAAATTTATCTAGACAAGACCGAAATGAAATGGATGAAGAGTTCTTGCAAATAGCTTATTTGTCTAAACAAGTCTATTATTTAATTAAATAAATCGGTAATGACGTGTATGATATATTTGTCCACACAAGCGCTGCCATGACAAGATTACATCTACAAAATTAACTTCAAAATGGAGCGGGGGACTAAAACTCAAGAAAAACAAAAATTGGGGGGACTAAAAATTGCTTTTGAAAACGGGGGACCAATACTTCATATTTTTGAAAATAGGGGAGTCAAAAGTATATTTAAGTCAAAAATGTATTACTAGTCAAAAGTATATGAAGTGGTTGAGATGAGGAGATTAGGTTGGAGTGGAGGTGCAGAGATGGTGATGGAGGAGGATACCCTTTGCTTGGGAGAAGGATCATTTAGTGAAGTGTTGTTCTTTGTTGGATAATATTAGTTTGTAGAATTCTGTAGCGGACCCTTGACTTTCGAAACATGATCTAGAACATAATTATTCATCAAAAGGAGTCTATAATCTATTGACTTACGAAGAGCAGCATGTCCATTCACCTTTCACGGACATCATCTAAAATAAATCGATTCAGCTCAAAGTTTCTCTTTTTGTGTGACAGCTTTTGCATTTCTTGTATTTTTGCAATTATATCTAAATTTTGTTGTCATTGTTGTTTAGTATATCCCTGCTCTGCTAATGATCTATTATGTGATTCTTGATTGCTCTACAGTATTTCTAAGTTTAGATATTGAGGCTGCAGTGAGCAATTAATTGTGCAGAAATTTTGTTATTATACAGTTTTGGTAATTTTATTTGTTACTTATCAAAAGAATATTTTTCAGGCTATTGCTATAAGGTGGTGAGTCCTTAGAATGGTGACATTAAGTGACATTAAGAATATTTATTTGTTTATATTTTTGCCAGGATTTGTTTAGCACCTTAATTTCCCTTCTTTCAGTTTTTGTTTCAAATGTTGCAAGACTCTTTATTCTTTTATCTGCTGCTGCTCTCCCAAGTATTACTGTAATTAATACATATAATCAGATTGTGATCAACTAAATAAATTCTCATCATTCACTTGCATTGTCACTCTGTTGTCTAACTTTATATTTCACTTGGTCTTACTATGGTTATTGATTTGTTTGGTAAGAACGCCCATGGATGAGAGAAGGTGGAGATGCCTCTGATAACGAGGTGGCTCGCGCAAGAGAGAATGATCGCTGAAGAACGCGCGGTGGCAAACTAACAGTTTGTTTTATCAGAAGCTAATATATAGAGTTGGTTACTTAGTTATATTTTGTCAAAAGATAGTTAGTTTGTTAATCCTCAGAGATTCTACATATATAGAGAATATGATGTACTCATTTACTATCCTTTCCAATCTAATTTAATATGAAATTTAAGAAAAACTTTTATATCAAAGCTCTCAAACTTATTTCTCATATTAGATGAATCTTCATTTCTTTCATCATGTTATTTTTAACATGGTAGAGCTTGATTTCTCACATTACTATATTGGTAGGTGTTGGTTTTCTAATAGTTCTGTCTTTTAATTGTTGTATTTGAATTTTTATCTATCCAAGTTGTCACTAGGTTAAATCACGACCAAGCAACTCTCTTAAGATGTTTTGTGCAACTGTTCAAAGTTGCGCAAGGCATACTATCAACTACGCTGCTTTTCGGATGGGTGCTTCCCCGAGTAAAGGCATAAGCTGTAGCTACAGACAGTCACTTACACTATAGAAAACCATTAGAGAATTACACCTCCAATATGGTACTAAGACCACTCATATCTTAATATTAAAACCAATAAGTTATGATATTATGACCATTCTACTATGGTATTGTGACTACTCAAATATGATGTTACCACATTCTAACGTTTAACATCTTCAAATATCAATATAGTATTTCAACCACTCAAATATGCTCTTATCACCATCCTAAAATATAGCTTGTCAAATGGAAGAAAATATCAAAAGGGACTGTACTTTTAAGATGATTCTTAATTCCGAAAGGACATTATTTCTAAAAAGGGACCATAATCTTGAAAATATTCTTTATTTCGAAGGGGCATAGATTATCGAGGGACTATACTCTTAAGACCGACCATTCTTAATCATGAAGGACATTATACCGAAAAGGGAACACTTTTAATTTCGAAGGGAGAAAAAAAGGAGATGAAGAGAAGACAGACTCATCAACAAAAGTCAAAGAGGGAGAGAGTAGAATAGGATTCAAAGTTTCATAATACTTTTCGATGTGTTGAATGAACTATGTACTAGGCTATCTATTTATTGAGAAAATTCACACCTGTGTGAAACTTTGGGAACAAGTAGTTAACATCTTACTTTAGGAACAAATAATTCACATATTAGATTAGTACAAAAATATATCAAATTGAGCCAATTATACACATTTATAGAAACCAATTAAGATTCAAATATACGATCCAATATTAAAGGATCCTATAGAAATCAATTAAGATTCAGATCCAATAATAATATTAAAGGATCTTTGTGAAAAAAACTTCCAAAAATTTGTTCACCTTATATATCAGTGTTTTTTTTAAGGGTCCTTATATAATAGTGGTGTTATTATTATTTTTAATTTTTGAAATAAACATTCGTACATTATTTTTACATGCTTGCGCCACATAATCAGTGCAATGATTTGGAATGGAAATTATTTGCATTACCCTTTATTTAACCTGTTCTTCTGTCGTCTTTTCTAAGCATCGTTCTACTCATTTCACAAACACCATTCTCTACAATTCAATCTTCACACCATATATAGTTGCTCTGCTCATATCAATTCATAAATTTTTTTTACCATCCTTATTGTAATAATTATCACAAACATGGGCTGTTACATCACTGCTGATGCCAATGTTGATACTACTTATCGGTACATCACTGTTTCACCATCTTCCAATCAGATTCAGATCACTACAACACCACCAAAACTGGACTCACTTGTTCCACAAGTGACACAACCATCAAAACCAGACTCACTTGTTTCACAAGTGACAACACCACCAAATCAAGAACCCTTTGCCACAGCCCAAAATGTGAAAACGGTGCAGAAAACTCACAAAACCATATTAGAAAAACCCTACGAAGATATAAAAAAGTTGTACACTTTTGGTAAAGAATTATGTAGAGGGAAATTTGGGATTACTTATTTCTGCACTGAGAATTCCACTGGCCGAAATTATGCATGTAGGTCTATATATATTAAAGAGGAAGCTTGTGTCGAAAGCCGATAAAGAAGATATTAAAAGAGAGATTCAGATTCTGCAGCATTTGTCTGGTCAACCAAATATTGTGGAATTCAAAGGTGCTTATGAGGATAGCTTATCTATTCACCTTGTGCTAGAACATTGTGCTTTCGGGGAACTATTTGATAGAATCATTGCTCAGCCTAAAGGTTATTCAGAGAGAGCTGTTGCATCCTTATGCAGATGTATTGTTAATGTTGTGCACACTTGTCATTGCATGGGTATTATGCACCGTGACTTAAATCCGGAGAATTTCTTGTTCTCTACCAAGGCTAAAGCTGTAACACTCAAGGCTGTTGATTTTAGATTCTCTGTCTTCATTGAAGAAGGTGCAGTTTTGGTTGCATTGCTTGCATTTTTCCATGTGCAATTTTTAGTATTTAGTTTTGTTTGCGACGAATATTTTTTACTATTCCTAATAATATTCAAAACTTTCTAATTTTATTCATACATAGTGCTCTCTATATAAATTTTTCAGGAAAGATTTATAATGATATGGTAGGCAGTGGTTGCTTTGTTGCTCCTGAGGTACTGCTTCGTAGTTATGGAAAAGAAATAGACATTTGGAGTGCAGGCATCATATTGTATATTCTACTTAGTGGTGGACCACCTTTTTCACCTGGTGAGATCAACTTGTAATTTCAAAATGTGGTATGTGATTTTAGTTTCTAGTTATGTTTCTGATTGAAAAATTAACACTTCTATGATAGGGTTAATTTTCTTTGCAGAAACTGACAAGGGACTATTGAATGCCGTATTGGAAGGTGAACTTGAATTAGTGAGTGAGCCATGGCCATCAATATCAGACAGTGCTAAAGATCTAGTCAAGAAGATGCTAACACCAGATCCAAAGAAGAGAATTACTTCTAAACAAGTCCTTGGTACTAGACTATTGTTTCTAATTTGGCTTAATCCTAGAATAACTTCAATTGTAGTAGTTCTTCTTTTAATAAAGTTAAAGCACTATTGTTATTTGTACAAAATAACAAATTTTATTTATTTATTTATTTATTTTTCAAATGTAGCAAGATTCTCTATTCTATATGTATTCTACTCTCCCAAGTATTGTAGTACATATTGGGTATGTTTGTTATAGATTTAACACAAGTGATTTTTATTTTGTACTTCTAAAAATGATTTTTATGAAAACTTGCTCAAAAATAATATAAGTTATTTTGAACTCATTTATTATAGATTAAAATAATACTTGAGTAAATTACACTCCCCTCCCCTCAAAGATGTATGAATTACACTCCCTTCCCCTCTTATGTTAAAATATAGAGTAAATTACACTCCCCTCCCCTCAAAGATGCTTGAATTACACTCCCCTCCCCTCTTATGTTAAAATATACACTCCCCTCCCTTGAAAAGTAAAATTTATACTTCCCTCCCTTATAAGATGCTTGAATTACAGCCCCCTCCCGTAATAATTAAATATGCACTACACTTTGATTTATTTTGACACAAACAAATATTTTTATGATATATATTAATTTTGAACCACCATTCAAGAAAAATTAATTCATTTCTTGATAATTTAAATGTCAATGATAATTAAATTTAAATATTTTGCTATTAATTTTATCATTTAGAGTATAAAATTAACTTTTAAATAGCCATGCTTTATTCTCTTTAGTAATTTTTCACAAATTTTAATTTTATTTTAGGTTGTTTCATGTTTTATAATAGGTTTTAAAACCACATGTTAATTAAATTGTGAATAAAAAATAGCGAAAAAATATGTATTCAATTTTTTATTATATTAAAATAGATCCGCAATA
>Ga0228711_1007263_pt1 | contig 16125 bp, 7 predicted proteins | sample MedpolnodulmetaG_2_FD_177996 | JGI IMG/M metagenome (GOLD analysis project Ga0228711, IMG submission 177996) | Root nodule microbial communities from Medicago polymorpha collected in Santa Monica, California, United States - brown nodules | ecosystem: Host-associated > Plants > Roots > Nodule...
TTTTGTTCAATTTAATGGAGTTCAGGTGATTTTGCATGTGTTAGAAGCTACAAAGAGAACATAAATTGAGATTGCAAGGAAGTATGAAACCGTGCCATGAATTATGCAAATCGGGGCACGATCTGGAGCCAACTGATGATTTTTGGTACGTCGAAAATCAAACCATGATTTCAGCAAATCAGGGCATGATTTGGAGGAGCTTCTGCTGCAAGTTTGAATTTAAGGAGGTATCAGGCCACAATCTAATACGACCGGAGCACGATATATGCGTGACATAATTTATTTCCATAAAAGCCTTTTTTTTTTAGTTTAGGGTTTGAAATTTTAGAGGAGAAAACACATACTTGGAGCAGGAGATCTGGAGAATTGGTGGGAGACCATCAAAACTCATAGCTAGTAATCAAATTCATGTAATAAACTGTACTTATGTATTAGTTATTTGTGCTTTAGTCATGAGTAGCTAAGTTCTCTGAGATTAGGTCTTAGATGATTCTGTTCCGAGCTATTGGACATGTAATCTGTAAACTCTAGATCAGAATAATTGCAATTCTAGTTTATTCAGTACAAATTGTGCTTAATGCTTTGATGATTCTCATCAAAGACTTAATTGCATATTTGATCCCTTATGTTTATTTTAGGTTTTAAGTTGGTCACTTAAATGATACCCGATAATAACAAATTCAATAAAGAGTAAAATATTAATACAAAATTGAAATATCTTGATTCATCTTATGACTTAATCAATTTAAGAATTTAGCTACTAATGTTCATAAAAATCTACAACATAAAAAAAAATAAACCGATAAAATTTCGTCGTTAGCTCCTCAATTTCTTCTCAATAGGTGTTGATGTAGTTTTCAAGTTCCATGCTCATGCTTTTTTTGTGATGCTCCTGTATCCCAATATCCTCCTAAACGTGATCTTTTTATGTCCAAAAACGTCGCCCCTTGGTACTGTGCGCATCTCCCATATATAGCTCATGTAACCTAGATTTCTTTTCAATTCCAAACAGCATGCAATTAATCTTAAATAAACACAAAGGGATAAACTTGAAATCTTAAATAAACATAAGAGACCAAACATGCAATTAATCCCTGATCAAATATAAATTGATCTTATAGACCATATGATTACTAACCACAACTTATGACTTAGACCCAATTATACTGTTCACCGTAACTAACAATCTAGGGATGGAACGTTGATAAGTTGTGATTTCTGAATAAACGGGCAATCAAACCTTTAATAATTACGGGTTCATCTAAAAGATTAGGGAATTCTAATTAGGAAAGAGGGCTCCAAATCAAGGGATTAACCCGAACTATTTAGTTAATTATTGTAAATTAGAGAAGCAATTGTACAATGTAGGTTTAGATTACCAGCTAGTATAGAACAAATGATTTGAAAGACTTCTCTCTAAAAATATTTCAAAAACCAATTTTATTCTTCAGTTATTATTTTATAATTGCAACTAATCTAAATTGCCTAAAACACCCCCAATCATGTCATTTGAATTAATGTCATTGCTAAGTAGAGGAATTAAAATAGTCCATTCGGATACAAATTATTTATTACTTCAATATAGTTTTGCACACTTGCTAAAATTGTATCAGCTCCAAAACTCTCTCTCTATCTATCTCTATCTCTCTCCTTTTCTTCACGTATTTCTTTCTTCTTCTTCTTCCTTCTTCTTCATAGTGTTTTTATAGTGTTTTTTATAGTGTTTTTTTTTTGAATTAAAATAAAAAAATATATTTATTTGTTCATGTTTTTAAAGAGAGAAGTGTTAGGCACAACCGCTCTAGCACTATTTCTTAGCCACTCTCTCAACTATTAGGCTATGTCATCGATTTATAAATCCACTGACATGTAAATCCTCTAACATGCCATCCTGTTTAGGAATCACATGAATCCCCTAAACTACAATAGCAAGGGAACTCTAGTTAACATGACATAACTCCACAGTGACACAGTAAGGCTCTTGCTTGTTCATGTCTCAAACTTTTCCTCATATTAAAGGGGCAAAATAAAAAGAATCAGAACAAAAAAGTGCAAAAAACTGAATAAAAATTACAATTCGCAAGGCTTTCTTTTCATTCTACATTAAATCCAGAAGACAATATACCTAGTAGAAGATTCCAAGTTCCTATTTCATATTAAAATGCTACATCGTATGACATTTAATTAGTGTGTGTGAGCTGCTAGACTTAGATCACTACTAAAAAAACAAAAATTAGTGAGGGATATTTAGTGAGGGAAAACGTGAAATCCCTCTCTAATTCCGTCACTAAATTTTGCGACCAAAGAATTTGTGAGGAATTTCATTTTTTCCGTCACTAATTTCCCTCACTAATTTTGCTTTTTCTAGTAGTGGATAAAAATGTAGTACGTTAGCTTTAGTAACAAAACTCTAATTAAAAATACATTTGAATTAAGCAAGTAATTCACCCTCCATAAAATTAAAAAGGATAATATTTCAGATTTTCCCCTTAAAAAAGAAGACATTTCAGATTTTCTTCAACATAGCTTACAACATTGGAGAAAGTCTCTTTCAATACCCCCCCATGCAATAGAATTTGCATTCCAGTCAAGACATGGTCGTAGATACGGGAATTTGCTTTATTTGGCTAACTAGTAGTTGGCACAAAAATGGTCCTCTATTAATTATGGTAACAAACCAATGCTTTATGCTCACAATATATTATAGGATTCTCCTTAACAAGTAAAGATTATATATCTTACAATTGAACTTGAGAATAATGCTCTTATGTGGCCCTATTCACGATAACATATGGTCCAGAAAATAAATAGACTAAGCAATAGATACAACATCAAAAATTATATAATTTCTCAATCCGCCCTGCTATATTGCTCAAATTCTATCAAAATACACTACATGAACCGTGCTTCCAATAATATGAGGGATAGATTGAAAAAATATCCGAAAATTAACATGTATGCCTAGCTAGTAATGTTGCAACAGGGCCGGCCTAAAGGGGATGCAAGAAAGTTGTCAAATCTCAAAAAGTAAATGCATTTTACATGTGTGAAATTGACTTGTAGACTCATACAAGTTCACCTCATATTAAAATTACATACATATATGTATACACACAAATAATTCAAAATTTCAACTCAATTATAACAAAAAAAGAACATGTATGGACAAAATAAAACTAGCAAAGAAGAAAATGAACCAAATGTAAAAACTGGATGGGAAAAATTAAAAAATTAATGCGAATTTACCTGAGTTTACCAAGTTCAATTGAGTAAATTCAGTTTCATTTCAAAGCACTAAAAATTAAATTTTGCATCTAAATCAACTCAAAAATCGATAGATAGACTCCTGGAATCGTACAATTCACAAGTTAAATCGTGATTTTAACGACATTGTTGGCCGCAAGTAAATTAGGCCTCCAACTAATTTATTTTTATTTAACAATAATATTAATTTTTATTATGATTAATGTTTTTAGGCCTCATAGTATATATGTTACTCACTAATTTTTCTACTATATATTAGTTCAGTAAAAAAACTAATTAATCACATGAATGAATTTAATATTTTTTTCTTCGTATTGTTTGCCTGTGATTTCGGCAAAAGGGGGCTAATTCTGATTGTTACAAACGAGATCGAACTAGAAATCTCAAGACCGTTGTGCAAAAGTTTTTACAAGAAAAGAGTTTGAAAAAAGGCCACGAGATGCACTCAGGTTGCTTAGAGAGCAAGACAGGTTTGATAATAAAAGGCACTGTCTCTCGACAGGTTTGAAGTTGCAAGTAAAAGCTTAAAATAAAGCAGATAAAAAGAAAGATAAAAGTAAGTTTACGCACGTAAACTCAAGGAAAGATAAAATGCAATGCATTAAAATAAAGGGGTGGTCTACAAATCAGTTTACATACATTCTGTATAACTCGTTTCCCTAGACGTCAGTAGTTTGAGTGTTGTAGAATTCTGTAAATGATTTGCGACTCACTTTCCGGCTTGGAAACTCTTTACTTATACTAAAAACCTAGATGGCGAACCACTAAACCCATGATCAACACTTCCTCCATCTTGGACAACCACTTGTCCCATGTTTTCCACTAAAAGGAAACCGTCTCATTGCTTGAAATCGTGCTTTCCCGCCTTTTGCTTGTATTCGACACGAAACACCCTTTCAGCCTTGCTTTGTCGAGATTCTAACCACGCGCTCTAGGCTTGATGACTTGTCGAAGCTCTCTAGTTGAAATGAGAAAGCTCTTCGATTCCTGCAAAGTTACTAGTCAAACAAATGTTGACCATATTAAATGAGCCTGTCAAATTTACAGGCTAACAAATGCCCCCCAAAAATGCCATTTTCGACGACACTACTCTCAAGAGGAGAACATTGGAATTTTTGAAAAACACTTTATTCCTCTTCATACTTATGATGTCATAGTCATCATTGTGTTTAGACATAGTCTTTTTATGTCCCCTTGAAAAACCCCCCTTTTCCTTTTGAAAACATGTAAGACACGTCTTTCCCTCAGACAACTGATCAATTTCTAACAACTCTAGGTCTTTCATTATTGACCTTTTGCATTTCTGTGTCATTAATGCGCCTCCTTCTGCATCGAGCCTTTCGATTTCAGTGCTTCTAAGTATTTGCCTTTTTCCGAGACACGTGGTGACTTAAAAACGTGTCATGAAGAGTTTTTATGTGATGTCTATAAATCCTTTACCACTCTTTGTTCATTTTCTTCACCAACTCTCTTCCATTCCTTTGCATGCTTTTTCTCACAAAAGAAAGAATCAGAGAACAAAGAATGGAACGTATCTCGGATGATGATCTGCTCAACATTTTCAAGAGAGTAGCAACTACTAATGTTGGGCGCTTCCTTCGCTTCAGAGCAACATCGTCTCATCACTGGAGACTTGCTAAGACTCCTGAAGTTCTTCGAGCTTTGCCGAGGAATTGTTTATCATTCCTTACAGATCCTAAGCCTTGTGTCGGGAAGCAGATCCTCACCCAACGTATTTCTGATAATGGGCATCCAACATTCTGTGTGGCGCGGGCAGCGCAGCTCTTTCATGAGACACATTTTGATCTTACTGAAATTAAAGAACTTCTCCTGGGAGCGAAGTCACATGGTTCAGTCGAAGCAGAATACTTCTTGATGATTCTCGACGCTTTGGCTAGTGACGGTTTTTTCTCAAGAAGTTTTTACCGTCCTCGAAACCCTCTTCGAGCGCAAACAGCTTTCCGATTGCAGAAGAGCCCTTATGTGGGTTCCAGGTTACTACTCATCAAGGCTCCTTCCCTGCGAATTGGACTATTGACTTACGTGTCGTTCTCGCAAAACCATATCTATCTGATTGAAATAAAATGACACAAGAAAAATGACAAACTGAATTATCTGCTATCAATATAGTTGTCATGGAACTAACAAGAATCAATGAAATTTATCATCATTCATCAACAGAAGACTATCACAGTACACATGAACCATACAAATTTAATGGAAGCATGGCAATAGTAAATTAAATAATTCAAATCCAACACTACAATAATGACAGAATTTAAGCAGAAACAATCAGATACATCAAAAGTGATTTTTTTTTGGTAAGTCAGCATCCAGCCTAAGGACCGACTAATCTGGAGCAACAATCCCATTGTCCACTAACAGGGGGGATGGGGGGCATTTAAAGCCCGCGCTTTGCTGCTAAGGTGAATGTTACTTCATAGCACTCCTATCTACATACTACTAAGGTTTAGTTTGGATAAACAACTTATTTGCAACTTATTGGACAAACATTTTTGCTATAAGCTAATTTTACAGCAAAAGATAAAATACAATTAAATTGTTTTTGTATAAGCTATCTTAGAGAACTTATGTACAATGTCATAAGTTGTTTTCATAAGTTCTTGCAAAGAATCTCACGAACATGCAAATTGCAACTTATTAAGTCAGTGTTGTTTGGTGTGCAAACTTATTGGAGCCAAGTATTCGCTCTTCCTCAAAAAGTCCTTAAATTAATTCAAACTGCTTGTAGAGTGTTTCTCTAGACGGGTAGATCAGGTGTTTCCAACAGAGCTCTTGTTGCTTGGGAATATATTTGTTTGCCTAAGACAACTGGTGGATGGAATGTCATTCATTTGAAATGTTGGAATCAAGCTGCTATCAACAAACATTTCTGGCACTTGGCTAATAAGAAGGATGTTTTATGGGTAAAATGGGTACATGAATACTACATAAAAGGGAGGAATGTGGTACTTATTGAAGTTCCTTCCCAAGTTTCATGGGTAGTGAAAAAATCTTTGATGTAGCAAAGAGATTTGCAAGTGCTTATGTGAATATCCTTCAACAACCAAACTTTTCTATTAAGAAAATGTATAATGCCTTGAGAGGAGATTTTAAAAAAGTTAGTTGGAGGAAAATGATTTGCAATAACCCTGCCCCTCTAAAATGTTCTTTTGGTACTTGGTTGACTATTCATGCTAGATTACCAACTTGCGACAAGTTAAACAAAATTGATATCTATTGTGACCAATTGTGTATCTTGTGTAAAAATGAGGATGGCACTCACTCTCACATTTTCTTCAAGTGTGAATGTTCTTAAGCTGTTTGGATAGGTATCTTGGATTGGAGTAATGTTAGGATTAATACCAGCAACTGGCGGTTAGTGATGCAATGTATCCTAAGACAATACAATGGGAACAGTGGTATACATCAATTAAGTAGAATGGTTGTGAGTGTGACTCAACATTTGATTTGGAAAGAGAGAAATAGCAGAAGATTTCAGAACATGCATCAATCAGTGCAAGAGCTCCTTCACCAAATCAAGATGATTGTCTACATTAGAGGGATGCAGTATAAGAAACTAAAGAACCTAGTGTTGAGTTTGTAAGGTTGTAGGCATTTCTTGATTTTATTTTTTTGGTTTTTTGACATAACATGTTTACAGATTCCTTGTTTTTTGTTTCTTGATTCTATGAAGTTTGTAATACATGTTTTGGTTAATGAAATGTATCTCTATTTACCAAAAAAAATAATAATGAAATTAGAAGAACAATTGCAGGGTTTAGGTGTAATTTACCAAACATTGACAGATATGGGATTTGAAATACATGATCATTTTTCTCTAAAAATCATTACAAATCTATTTACTTTTTGCTATTTAATCTATGATTGTTAACGGAACTATTTGCGTTTTAATACATCTGTGTTGATTATATCTTTGCCTAGTAGAAACTAATTAATGCAGTCCATATGGAGACGAATTTTATACTTTATTCCTTAGGTAATTTTTAGTATACTTGCTAAAAGTCTATCAATATACAAGAGGGGGCCAATGATTATGTAATTGATTCATACAAAACGATGTGAATAAAAAAGTAGAATAAATTATGCAATGAAATTGTTTAAATATAAATTCTTTATGATCCAATGATTTAATAAAAAAATATATTGCTCATAACATACGTTCTACTTTATATTCCTACATAACTTTATGATGGTATACAAATATATTTTTTCACTTTACTCTCATGAAAATCAAAAAAAAAAAAAAAAAAAAAAAAAAAAAAATTATTTAAAGGATGTAAAAGTTAGTAAAATTGTATTCAATTATTTTGATTATTATGTTTATTACATGATCTTCTTCCTATGTGTGCTAAAGGGACTAAAAGAACACACTGATATATTTAAGAGACATTTAGTAATGATTCTAGAATTCTGAAGGGTTTTAAAATTTTATAATGCTTAAACTATTTAATTATTTCTTTATGATAACATAGCATCATATGATATTTTTTGTTATGTTTTTAGTAATTTTATTAGCATTTTAAGACAAATAATATGAGAGTTAGAGGATTTTTCAATGATTTGAGGATTATATTGTATTGTTTTCACTCGAGACGTTGTAATTCACTTTTATCCTAAATTGTGCAACTCCATAGGTGTTTTGTGTATTTTGTAGTGAGGAATCATGTAAATTGAAAAATCAAGACATCACATGAAGGATCAAGGATATTAAGTTTGAAGAAAAATGGTTCTTAGAAGGTTTTTGAAGACAATACAAGATGAAGAAAATTCATTTCGAGTTCCTCGGAGTTTCCAGACGGAAGAACGATCGAAAACGGGATGAAAACATAAGAATTCACACACATGGGCTGCCTCAGGCACATCCAGCTTACAGGCTATGCACCACTACGCATGGGACAATGTTTTTCGTTGCCCAATGTGCATCTTTCTCCCGCCCAATGTGCATCTTTCTCCCCTGGCATGCGCTGCTGCGCTTTTCTGCGGGCAAAAGTTGTCCTTTCGTTGTTTTTCAAGTTGGAGCGGTGAAAAAAGTCCAGTTTTCTTCTCTTAAACCCTAAGTTATCATATGCTATAAATAAAGACCATTGCACACATTTTTATTCATTCAGAAAGCTAACGTTACAAGGCAAGGGTCAAGCATCAAAGTCCAAGGTAGATAATCTCCAACCTCCTCTTGTTCTCTCTAGGGTAGGTTTTTCTATTGTTTTGTAATGATGTATGTTGCCATGTGCAACTAAACCTCTTTGATTAGGGTTCTAAGAAGAACCTCTTATTATTTTTTATATTCAATAATTTTTTTTATTCATTATGATTTGAGTTATATTTGCTTTTCATATGTTTCATTGTTTTAATCTTTTGCGAACTCGGTTAGGGTTCATAAACTAATTCTTGCGCTTTCACCAAATCGTTACATATGGCTTTTGCTCAAGAGTCTTTAATTTATTAGGGATCTTTATGGTATTAGGGTTAGACATCTGAATGAAATGTAATTTCATTATATTACAATTTTGGAGGAACATGAGATGTTGACGTCAAAGGATATGTCCATAACTTTCATAATTGAGTTATGGAGGTTATGCAGTAATCCGACTGATAGATATTTAGCAAGTGTACTAATTCTATCGAAATAATAAAAATAAGTTTGTATCCACGAGTACTGTGTTAATCTCAATTTAGCAATAAGGTTAATATCTATGATGAATAAATTATTTTAGTGTCTGATGCAGTAGTTTTGTGTGCATAAAAATAAATAAACGGAATATAAAGGTTGTTTAGAAAATATATGGAGAGATGAGATCAGGTCATTCGAATCATCTGATTTATTCTGTTTGGTACACTGCACCTATTTCTCATGAATATTTCTCCAGTTTTACAATGACTAACTAAATAGTAATAATCAATCCATTGACTTATGACCCTTTTCTTTTCTCAGATTAGAGTCTCTAATTCCTTAGTTGATCTAATATTCTTTGAAGGTTTTAAGGACGTTAACCTAGTATCACAAATAAACAATTATCCATTCCTATATTAACCCTGTTTAGTTGAACATTTTCAATTAGGCCTAGGTTGTAAGCTATGGTCAGTAATCATGCAATCTCACTGATTCAGATTATATGTGATCAATATATAAAAAGCATTAAGAACAATTGAATTGAATAAAACTATATTGATATTCACATGAAATAGAGTTTCACAGCAACATGTTCAACCATAGTTATATCAGATTCATCTCAGACCTAATCAAAGAAAATTAGCTAAACATGATCAAAGGAATAAACAACATAGTAAAGGAAATAAACCGATCGAATTCCGTCGTTGCTGGCTTTGCTCTCAATTACTTTCCGATGCGTGTTGTCTTCCTATATCCATGTGCTTCTCTTCTCGTTGTGCCTGTTGTGTTTTTCTCCCTTCCAAAACGTGATAGCTCCTGTTCGTGTGGCTTCTTGTTTTTTCTTTGATTCCGCCTCCAAAAAACGTGAATGCTTCTCCTGTGCGTGTTGCTTCCTTTATATATTTGCTGAACCTTCTTTTTCTCTCGGGTCAACCTTAGTCAAAAGCCCAATCCTTTTACCAATTTAGAGCACATGTGCTACACGGTTTTTGCTTTCTTTTCTTCTACTTTTCTTTTATAGTCTTGTGCCACTAACACACACACATATATATAATAAACTACTTACTCTATAAATTAAATTAAAAAACGACAAATGACTCTAAGTTAAAATAATAAACTGATAAAAATAGAATTAAAACTTAATTAAAAAGACTCTAAAAATAATGTATGACTGACTATCATTACCGACATCTATAGGAATATTCATTCTATAGTAACCATTGTATATATAATCCTTAGGTCTTAATTAATAGGTACTTTGAATTAATCCAACAAAGAAGAAATAGGGGATTCAAGGATTCCCAATCACCATTACAAACCAGAATGACACAAACCTAATCTCTCCATGGACAAGGCAATTAAACCATGCAAACCTCTTTTACATCTCTTTTCTATTTTCTTTAAATTAAGTTTTTCTAATTACAGAGTTAAACGACAAACCTTGTGGATACGATAAACTTACTACTTTATTACTTGTTGTGATTTGGTGCACTTTCCAATTTCGTCCATCACTATAAGACAATGAAATTTATTATACACGATAAAGAGATTAAGTCATTTACTATTATTTAGGAAAAAATATGGTTAAAAGTCCAAAGTTAGTTTAAATTCTAATTCTATTTCTTTCCATATTTCTTAGCATAATAATATCTAATTCTTCTTTCAGTAAGATTTTTGACCGTGCTTGTAAAACAGAGAAAAATTGTCCAAAACTTTGAGGAGTTAATGTTAGGTGTCATAAAGGCCAATGTGTACCGATCTAAAACATCCTATGGAAATAAACGAGTTTTTTCTCTAGCAAGAGAATTGTACGATATAATATTCCACTTATTGTCATTTAGTTATTGTGCATGCTCTCAAAAAAATATTTCCTTGTTTTTCCCTAATTTCTTGAACCTTGAAGTTATGATTTTGTACTATAATATGATGGAAATGAAATATGCCCAACTTCATTTCACAACAAGGGTGATGGTCGAATTAGGCAAGTATACCAAATTGTTTACCAGGTAATGAAGTAACAAGTAGAGTATCGTATCTACATGGATTTTTGTTTCGTCCAAACAATTCCCGTTACTTATTTTAAGTTGACGATATAAAATAAAAGAGTTCAGGGTTAGAGATTGCAATTTTTATCTGTTTGTAACAGAGCAAGTTACCTATTTGGTTGTAGAAAAAGTAAGCAGCGGTTAGGACTCTTTGAATCCCCCATATTTATTTTGTTGGAATTAAATAACATTTATGTCGCGTTTAGTTATCTTAAGTAGACTATACAAGTAATGAGGTTGTTGGGACGTTCTAAGCTAGTCGGGTGTCAAGCTGCACCTATTGATCACACAGTGATCCTTACATGCGTGGTTTATACTATAACGGTTGATCTAGGTCTATCCCTCCAATGGCTAATTGCACCTGTTGATCGCACAGTAATCCTTACATGCGGGGTCTTGATAATTCAAAGGTAATTGAAACATAAACTTAAATTGCCGTTCCTAAGTTTCCAAAGGTAATGAAGGCCAGTGTTCCCGAAGGTCTTCCCATCTATGAATCTTATGACACTCATAACACACTATCCTTCTCCACTTGCTAGTTCTACAAATGGGAAGCCCTATCAGCATCTACCTTACCAAGAGGTCGAGGAAAATGGTCTCACTAGGATCGGTTCAATTCCCTTGATACTTGTTTCTCTAATTAATAACTAGTTACATCCTAGGTTCAACAGATTTTACTCAATATTAGTAATGTTACCTCCTAATTACTTACTACTAGGGTCAACTCGCTCTCGGTATCTTTTGTCTAGTTATTAATCACTTACTTCCTAGATAGGTAGATATTAATATACAAGATATAAACATCAGGATAGTAATATCAATATTAGGCCTTGTCACAACCTAAGTACCTAATCTAGTGTTGCACTTCGCCGGAATAAACTAATCCTAATAAAGCTTAATAGCGAACAAAAAATATACTAAAATAAACGACATTAAATGAAATAATTATCCAACAAAACAAATAGAGGTTTATCTTAGAACCCTACCCTATAAGTATCTAGTTACACATGATAACTAAGACAAAATACAAAAAGACAAAAAACATACGCTAGAAAAGATAGGAGAAGATAGAACTCCTCCTTGGCTCCTAGAATCACCTTCTTCTTGAAATGCTGTAGTCCAGAACGAGAAATTATGAATGACGAAGGCTGTATTTATAGGGAAAGTTTCCACCTAATTTGGGCTAAAAACATGGGCTTTAAGGGGCGAAAAAGTCACATAAAGTGACTTTTTTCGCAAGTCACCATGCGCCAAGCGACTAAGGCCATGGCCTATGGTGCGCCTGGGTGCTTCAGTGCGTTTTCTGTGCCGTTTTGCTTGTTTTATTGCCTGTTGATGTGTTTTCTTCAATGTAAGATGTATTAGAATTTGAGAACAAAATTACTCCCTGATGAGTCAATAATTAGTGTTTTTAATATAATATTTGAGTCTGTTTTATTTATATTTGATTTCGTTTTTATTTAATATTATTTCCCTTTTAAAACTATTTTACTTCAATTGCAAGTTATTTAATTTCAGGAACAAATATTCTAAAGGTTGAGTCTTGGAGCAAAAGAAAAGGTTGTAGAGTTGATTCGGGTTGAAAATACGAAGATTCAGTACAAAAATATGACATCCCCCAAGTCAGAGACTTGGCACGGCCCGTGCCACCAGTCACACGGTCGTGTCAGCCTTCAGGACTCCTTTTGCTGTTTTTTGCTTCATGGACAAGCTACGTATTAGTTTACTTCTGACCTAAAAGCTCGTAGTTTCTTGTGGAACATTCTAGTGATATATTTTCTTAGGGCTTAAGTCATTGTAAACTATAAATAGAGTAGCTAGCTATCACAACAATTCATCTTTTGTTCTTGGAATACAAGTTCACCTTTATTTTATTGTTATTTACTTTTATGTCCTACTTCTTCTTCTTCTCTTCTATGTCTACAATGAACGTGAGTGAGTAGACTCTTCTTGTCTTGGGATTGTTGGATAAGTCTAATGACGTAATCCTAATCAAACCAAGCCTTAAACCCTAATTTTATGTAACCCTAATTTCTAATCTATTTCACCGTTCTTATAATCAATAACAAATATTAATCGATGGATCGAAAGATGAAGTTTTAATATTGGAACAAGTGAATATAGACAAGGATTGCGAAACATGAAAATAGTCTAGCAAACCTTGAGATAATAAAGTTTCGAGCTTCAAGGATTTCAATAGCAATCAACCATGAAAATAGGCGTGGTTGCTAGAGAAACACACACACTGAGACTGAAAGGAGATGTGATAGGCTAAAGAGAAACTTGTCTTTAGAAAAAAGGTCTAACATAAAGTTCTAGGTTTAAGGTTTGATTTGAGAAGGGTTTGTCACCATGACGGACCAATAATCTCAAGGCGCTTTTATTTTTATAATTTTCTTTTAATTAAAAATCCAAACTTTATAACTCAAAACTCTTTTCTAATCATTGTTGAAAGTTAATTGAATTCATAACTCCCTGTTGAAACGATACTCTCTTTTTACTACTTCGGTAGAACCGTGCACTTGTGGTTTTACTCATCACTCCCTCTATAAAGTCTTCTGAGGCCTCTTGAATCTTCTTTCTTCATCTTTCCAAGGACCACATAAATCTTCGGATGTCTTGCTTTGCCTGATTTGCTTGCTTTCTTCGTGAATTACTTTAAGAACACCCTAAAATTTCTACGTTTAGGGAATAATAGAATAATATAGTCAGATATAGAAAACAATACAAATGTCCCAAAATCATAGGCAATTGATCTAATACTCCTCTTCTTTGCTGGTAAAACCTATTAAAATTGACTGAAAAACATGTTAAGAATAAAGTAAGATGACATGTCATCAAAGGGTTAAGAAAATAATAAAATTATTTAAAGGATGACAAGTTAGTAAGATTTTATTCAATTATTTTGATTATTATATTTATTACATGACCTCCTTCCTAAGTGTGTTAAAGGGACAAAAATAACACATTGATATATTTAAAATACATTCAGTAATTATTCTAGAATTCTGAAGGGTTTTTAAAATTTTAAATTGCTTAAAATATTCAATCATTTCTATAAGACCATGCAATTTATTATACACTATAAAGAGATCAACTCATTTACTATTATTTGGATGCAAATAGGAAAAAATATGGTTAAAACTCCAAAGTTAGTTTATATTCGAATTCTATTTCTTTCCATATTTTTTAGCATCATAGTTTCTAATTCTTTTCCCGATACTATATTTATTGGTGATTGTAAAACAGATAAAGATTGTAAAACAAAACGAGGAGTTAATTTTAGGTGTCGTAAAGGAATGTGTTTTCCCATGAGATAAATGGGTTCTTTCTATAGCAAGAGACTTGTACAATACCTTATGCTAGAATATTCAACTTGTTGTCATTTACTTTTTTTGTGCACGCTTCAATAATTATTTCTTCTTCTTCTTCTTATTCTTCTTCTTCTTCTTATTCTTCTGTTTTTCCCTAATTTCCTGGACCTTGAAGTTATGATTTTGTACTCTAAGATGATGGAAATGAAATAATCCCAACTTCATTTCACAACAAGGGTTGGGATTTTGGAGATTTTAAAGACACATTATGTGGAGGTAAGGATTGAAGAATTTGTGGTGGCATGCCATCCAAGTCATATTTAGACCATATTTCATGTAATGTTATCTTTATTTAAGCTGGTTATTTGTGCTTTAGCAATGAGTAACTAAATTTCTCGTGATTAGGTCCATAAGATGATTTTGTTCTAGCTATTTGAACAATGTAAACTGTGAAACTATATTTAATACAATTGCAATTTTAGTATTTATACAATATAACTTATGTTTTATGGTTTTTTTTCTTGATCACATTTAAAATGAACTCAAAGATCAATTGACTATTAGCACTAACTATTGACTTAGATCTAGTTACACTATTCAAATAAATAAGTTGCTTTAGAGATATCAACCTGATAGGTTGTGATTAAAGATTAACATTCAATAAAACCTTTGATGTTATGGACTCACCTAAGATATTAGTGAGTTGTAATCTAAGAAGATGTCTCTAGTCAAAAGATTGCTTAGAGCTGTTTTTTTTTTTAATTATAATGAAACTAGAAGAACAATTATTGGACTTAGGTGCAGTTTACCAAACATTGACGAATAAAGGATTCAAAGACATGATCATTTTTTTTCTTCTAAAATTAAATACCAATATATTTACATTTTTCTATTTATGTTATGATTGATAATATCTCTGCCTAGTAGAAACTAATGCATTTCATGTGGAGATGAATTTTATAATTTATTTCTTCGATAATTTTTAATTCGCTTGCTAAAAGTTTATCAATATACAAGAGAGGGGCCAATGATTATATAATTGATTCATACAATTGATGTGAATAAGAAAGTGGAATAAATAACGCAATCAAATTTTTTAAATATAAATTATTTATGATCCAATGATTTAATCAAAAAATAGATTGCTCATAACATATGTTCTAATTATTCATAAATATCCAACGATGCTTTATATTTGTACATAACTTTATGGTGGTATATAAATATATTTTTTCACTTTACTCTCATGAAAGGTTAAAAATAAAATAAAATTATTTAAAGGATGACAAGTTAGTAAAGTTGTATTCAATTATTTTGATTATTATGTTTATTACATGATGAGTTGTCATATAATGTCAATTCTCTAGTCCCTTAAGTTAATGTGTTGTATGAATGTTTTGTTAGACCAGTAAGAAGATGCTTACCTCCAATTATTTTATGAAACCTGGATTTAAAATTATCTCACCTTTTACCTAAGCCCTGTTATAATAACCTAAAAAGTCCTTAAAAGTGTGTATTGTGGTATAACTTTGATTGAAGCTTAAAAACTTTTCAAATTTTGGTAATATAGTAGTTTGGCATGTTGTTTGGGTGAACCCTTCAATTATTCATCTTGTTATGAAAAGTTGTGGAATGGATGTGTGGCGTGCACTTTAGCCCATGAATTGCTAACTAGGAGATGAATTTTCGATAATACCATTGGTGAAGTAAGTTTTATTTTACTGTTTAATTTCATTTTAAGGTTTGTTCCTTGAGGACAAGTAATGATGAAAGTTTGGGGTTGTGATGACACTAGGTCATATATCATTTTATTAGTTGTTTTTGTTCAATTTAATGGAGTTCAGGTGATTTTGCATGTGTTAGAAGC
>Ga0228711_1007264_pt1 | contig 16123 bp, 6 predicted proteins | sample MedpolnodulmetaG_2_FD_177996 | JGI IMG/M metagenome (GOLD analysis project Ga0228711, IMG submission 177996) | Root nodule microbial communities from Medicago polymorpha collected in Santa Monica, California, United States - brown nodules | ecosystem: Host-associated > Plants > Roots > Nodule...
ATAACTATCGTTTTATTAATATCATTCAAACATTACAATAAATAATACATATATTTTATTTGAATTCACTAATCTACTTATTATCTTTTTACCCTCTTGGGGTAAAAAGTTATTTTTACCCTCTTGGGTATATAGCAATAGCTCTTGGGGAAAATAGTGATTAGTCCTGTTGGGGAAAAAGACATCAAGATCCCTTGAGGTGAATTTAAATTTGGTTCCTTTTAAACCCCCATGATGATTCTTTTTACCCACGGTAAAAAGATTTTGGCAGTAAAAGGAAGCAAACCTAATTTTACCTCAAGGGATGATGTCTTTCTCCCCAACCCGACTAACCACTATTTCCCCCAACAGCTATTACTATATACCTAAAGGGATAAAAAGAGCCTAGAGACTATAGAACAAAAAGAAGAAGAGAAAGAGAGGGATAGAGTGAGGAGGGGAAAAAGTGATATGATGTGAGGAATTAGAGAAGTATGGAGGGGTATTTGTAGGTGGAAATAGTAATATAAGTTATAAACACCATTAATGTGGTAAAAAAAAACGTGTATAATGGGTTAAAAACCTGACCAAAGTGAGAAAAACGCTTGTTCTTCAGCTCTGACCACCGGCCAACGTGCGTGAGTTAACTCATGCACATGCCAGTGATGCCTGACTTAAGTCGCGCAGAGCTTATAAGGTGCGTGAGTTAAGTCATGTTGCGTGACTTAACTCACGTAGGGGTATATTTGAAAAACATGTGCTGGGGGAAGAGCAGAATTCTTAAAATAAAGGACAATTTAAGTGTCGTGCTTTAGGTGAAGTTTTCTTATTCCTCTCATAAGTAGACTTTATTTTTAAAAGATAGTTTTTTTTACACATTTTAAAAGTAAAAAAAATAAAAAAAATGTTTTTTTTTTTTTTGTGAAATAGCAACAGCAAAAGCAGAATCCTAAAGCTCGACATATAACTTTTGTCCAAAAATAAAATAAAGGATATGTTTTTTCTTTCTAAAACAACCTTGTAAGTTAATAATTTTTTGCTTTTTGTCTCTCCCGTCAAACTCAGTTACAAAAACGCCTTGCTGGATAACGACATGTGACGTGGCAGATGCTGATTTGACTAAACACGTTTATGTGAACTGACAGATGATTCCTGACTATATTACAGGGACCAAAACAAAAAATGTAAAGGTACAAGGGACAAAATAAAAAACACATCTACTAACAATATATGAAAGTTGAAGTATAGTAAAATTTCATAATTATCCTCTTTTAAACTCATAATCTCTTTAATTTTATGTGCATAATGGTCATTTTGCAAAATTTAATTTAATTGTTTTTTATTTTTTAAAATTAATAATGGATAATAGTTATCACATTGTGACAAATTTCCACGGATAACAAGAAATTAATTAATTTATGAAAAAAATTATGGATAATGGTCATCACAATTCTAAGAAATTTTCACAGATAAATATAGAAACAATTTATTTATTTTGTAAAAAATGACTTAAAAACAAATACTATGGAATTATCCACGGATATAATAAATTTCTACGTATATTTATTTTTTGAGATGCAAAATTAATAAGTCTTTGAAATACTTTAAAATTATTATTTATTTTTTAATTAAAAACAAAAAGGTGTTGCCAGTTTTTTCTCTACAAGAAAATTTAATTAATCTGCACTTCTGCGGATAGCTGAATATGACAAATTTATTTGTTTTTTGGATGCAAAATTAATAAGTCTTTGGAATACTTTTAATTTTAAAGTATTATTTGTTTTTTAATCTACTAACAATATATAAAAAAATTATTTAAAAAAACAATATATAAAATTTAAAACTCAATAAAATTTCATAATTGTCATTTTTAAAGGCCAATATATTATCAAGATAATTATAGAGGACTATCTTTCTATTTGATTTTGAAGATATAAGCACATAAATTCTATGATAAGCGCGGTGTAAATATATAACGATATTTTGGAGAAACAATACAGTGATGTTGATTTGATAAAAAAATAAAGGCTTAATTGCAGTTTTAGCCCCCTAACTTTCCCAAAGTTGCGATTTTGGCCCGCTAAGAAAAAAAATTACAAAACAACCCTCTAAGTTTTGCAACTGTAGCAGTTTTGGCCCCCTAAGAAAAAAACTAAAAAAATCGCAACTTTGGAAAAATTAGGGGTCTAAAACTGCAATTAAGCCAAAAATAAAATAATAATGATGTTGATATTTTAAAAATAGTCACGAGTTTTCCAAATTTTATAATATCGACTATCACATATTGCTATATACAAAAAAATTCAGCATATATAAGCATATAATATTCTCAAAGAGCGCGGTGCAAATATTTAATGGTGTTTTAAATATAAAATAAAAAGTTATTTTATAGAAACACTTTATTGATGTTGATATTCTGAAAATAGCCGAGTTTTCAAAATTTTATCATATTGATTTTCTCATATATGTACATAAAAATTTAATTATGTATATATAAGCATATAAAATCTGCAGCTGGTGCGGTGCAAACATTGAACTATGTTTTGCATATATAAAATAAAAAGTAATTCAATAGAAACATAACAATAATGTTTATATTTTGACAATATTAATGAGTTTTCACATTTTTTTTCATATCAACTTTCTCGTACATTTACATAAAAATATGTTTCTCGAGATAAAACGCATAAAATCTGCAACGGGTGCGGTACAAACATTGAACTGTATTTCCCATATAAAATAAAAAGTTATTTAGTAGAAACACTACATTGAAGTTGATATTTTAAAAATAATCATGAGTTTCTAAAATTTTATCATATCGATTTTCTCATATATGTACATAAAAATATATTTATGCATATATAAGCACATAAAATCTGCAACTGGTGCGGTGCAAACATTAAATGGTGTTTTGCATATAAAATAAAAAGTTATTCAATAGAAACAATGTATTAATGTTTATGTTTTGACAATATTAATGAGTTTTCACAATTTTATCATATGAATTTTTCATATATTTACATAAAATTTGTTTCTGCAGATAAAACGCATAAAATCTACAACGGATGCGATGCAAACAATGAACAGTGTGTTGCATATAAAATAATTTTTTTAATAGAAACACTACATTGATGTTGATATTTTGAAAATAATCATGAGTTTTTAAAATTTTATCGTATCGATGTTCTCATATATCTACATAAAAATTTATTTATGCATATATAAATACATAAAATCTGCAACGGGTGCAGTGCAAATATCGAACGGTGGTTTGCATATAAAATAAAAAATCATTCAATAGAATCATTATATTAATGTTTATGTTTTTTTTACAATATTAATGAGTTTCCAGAATTTTATCATATCAACTTTCTCATATATTTACATAAAATTTGTTTTTGCAGATAAAACGCATAAAATCTGCAATGGGTGCGATTCAAACATTGAACGGTGTTTTTCATATAAAATAAAAATTTATTTAATAGAAAAATTACAAGGACGAAAACCAAAAATAAAAAGTTACAGAGGGACGAAATTAAAAATCACGAAGTTACAAAATTTGAAATTAAAAACCCTTGTTGTTTCCATCTTCTTCCTCTCTCTCTTCCATATTCTTCTTCTTCTTCTGCACCCCTGAAATCATATACCCTGCTAACGATGTCTTCATCATCCATTAAGTCTTTTTCTGCAATTGAATTTCACAGCTTCTACATCATCATACAAAACCGAGAACAAGCTTCCTTTCTCCATGCATTGATGGATCAAAAACATGATTCTTTTGTGCAAACAGAATCCATAAAGCTTAACAATATTTATGTACTTTATTTTTGATAATATTCTCACTTCATTTCTGAAACTCGCTTCAAAAGATGGCACCTGTTTCATAGCTGTGAAGTTTCTTTAAGGCGACAACTTTGCCACATAGTAATTGAGTCTCGTATACATTTCCATATGCTCCTGTCCCAATGGAATATCTAATGTCAAAGTGATGTGTTGCTTTACTAATGTCAACATATGCTATTTTTACATCATACTTCCATATGCAAAACAAATTCACATTCTTTGTTGTCGTTGTGTGTGCTTGCTTGTTAATGAAATTATGACAACGTTTGAAACACACGAGAAGTGAGAAGGTCGAGATTAGAATTGTAAGGATAAGAAGAACAATGGACACATCCTTCTAGTATTTTACGTTATTATTATTACTTTTCTTGTGAGATGACCAAGGAAGGAATTGAGTTTATGAATTGGTACATCCATCTTTGTTCCCTATATTATCGTAACAAAATCAATACAAGTTGGAATGAGACCCATATAACAGAGAGAAGATGACAGAAATTTTTAACTTAGTGATTTTTGATTTCGTTTCATATGATAAAGAAGTTGTTACCCCTTGTTTATTTAAGTTTTGTCACAAGCTGTTAATTTATTTGGGTTATGGAGAGTCTCTAATGCAACCCGGATCTCTCAAGAGTTGTTTATTTAGGTTATTTGTGACAAGTTGTTAATTTATTTAGGTTTATCCATACATGAAGTACAATGACACTCGTGCATCAAAAGTGATGCTCAAATACTTGGAATGGGTCCTCTTGAGTGATGGATCCAGTCTGTACTTGAGTTAACAATTTCCGGAAGGTACAACCATCGCACTTGTTCATTTAATGCTACCACAAGGCCTGCTTGCTCCTAGGTCAAGCCTATGTATAGTTTGTTTGTACTCTACTTATATAAGTGGATATAAATAATGGATTATATTATATTAAATTAAATAATATAAAATCAGTGTTTCACTCTTCTATATTGAAATAGATAGGGCAAAAAAACTCATGTTATGTACTATATATATTGCACTCCATTTAAGGAGCTTATCTGGTGCATATATAACAGCTAACTAACATGTTTGTGCATAGTACTCGAGACGTACATGCATGAGAACACAACACAAGTAGTAAACATATATAATGGCCTAAAATTATTTCAGAATAAGTTATACGGACCTTTGAGTAGATAATGAATGAATGATCCCATGCTAGACGTGAAATGTTGCACCGACTCCTGCGACAGGAAAACAAGGTGGAACTCGACGTTGACGTAGGAGATTAATGCTTTCTCACTCTAAACTTTAGGTTGCTTTTTTATTTTATTTTTATTTATATAAATTTTTTAGGGTTTTTATTTTTTATTTTGTTCAATTTGAAATGAAGAGACTAATACACATATCCATTAGTTGATCACCAATAATCAATCTTTTGTTTCAAAATGACGGCTACATTTAGGTATGTGCGTTTGTTTCAGCTTTAAAAAATAGATTTTGAGTTAAAAGAATTTAGAGATTTTCTTTAGAGATTAAAAAAAATCTAAAGCTATTTTTGTTTGTGTACTAACAATTTTATTTTTATTTTTAAGATTTGAAACTCTTTCATTAAGTTCATTGTTTTTAGGAAGAAAAAAAAAAGATTTTGAAAATGTTACTCGGAATAGCTTTTCATTTTGAAACTAAAATTAATTTTTTTTTAACAATATGATTTTTTTAAAAATCTGAAACAAACACTAGAAACATAGAAAAAAGTGATTTTTTGATTTAAATAATAAAAAAAAATTTCTACAGAAAAATCTCAATCAAGCAGGCCATTAAGCATATAAAATCATTATAAAAAAGTATCAAATTTAATTCTCAAAGTAGTTATAATCATTTTTTTTTCAATGTGAAAGATACATCTCAAGAGATTTTGAATACATTCGACATAAGGTAGTATGAAGAAGAAAGAACTACTCATAGATTATACAGAGAGTTATTTTGAGTTTTCTTCATCAAAACGACTCAAATCTTTTGAGAGGATTTCAAAAATATTGGTTAGTGGGAAGAAAGCTCTTTTACTCTTGAGAGGATGAAATTTTTTTGTTTTGACAACTTGAATACACTCACAACTTAAATATTTACCAACAATTAATGGTAAAAATTCTCCTAAAGAAAGCTAATGATAATGGTAAATTTTCTACATTTTATTTTGGAAAGGGATAATGAGATCTAATTCCCTCTTGCACGGGGTGACTATGGGACTCTTGCAAGTTGCAAACCAAGTTACTAGACATTAATATATGTGGAAATGGAACCATTTGGCATGAGCTATGGGAGCATGAGCTGGAGATGTAGGGGGAAAGCGTGAGTAAGAAAGAAGGAACACGTGTACAGATTCCATGGCAGCGTATCTAACGCAGTCAACTCCTCTCTCCTCCTCGGATCGATCATTTTACACATTATTATTATTATTATATGTGAATGTTAAATAACTAACAATAACCATAGCCATTCCATCCCTCTTTCACTCTCTCCAACCGACCAGTTTGGTTTAATTGAATGGATGGAAACTAACTCCCTTCTCTATATCTGTATTCTGTTTGGCAGTATGGGTATGTATACTATATATGGCCCCTACTTACCTGCCGGATAAATATAATGAAAATGATAACGAGTAATTCATATAGATTGATAGTGTCAAAAAAAAATTTAAGTCCATTAATCATAATAATTAAAATCGTTATTAATTTATTTTGACTTATTAATTCTTATTGGTTGTGATTTATTAAACTTACACAATTGTCAATCATGATTCATACTATAAGTCAAACAGATCGGTAACAACTTTGATTTTATTCGCATCTGCTTTTAGAATCCTATATGGAAGAATATAAAACATTGTACACTTGTGAAAATAGTCTTCTAGATTTTTATATTTTTCATATTGAATTGTTTTTTTTTTTGAACCGGCAATTATTATTAAATGACATCCTCGCAAGACGCAAAGTATGGACGAAACAAAATACAAATGATGTCATATATAGACGGTACACCATAATTACCTAGAAACCTTGAAGATAAACCCACTAAAACTTATCACCACCTAAAACAGACTCCAAAAAAACAAGCACTGTAAACACGGTAACCTCCACCGCCCATCGTCACTACTCACCCATAAAAAACACCCTCAAAATAAAACTCTCAGACCCCAACATCCAAACTGAACCACATTTTGAAGAGCACCTAACCGGTATCACAAACAATTAGTTATTGGATTGTTATTATTGTTAGTGAAATAAAGTAGTCTTTGTCTTTCAAATAATGTAAAAAATAAATAAAATTAAATAACGACAAACATTAGTTAGGATACATTTTAGTTAGGTATGAATAAGCGTGTATCAATAAATCATATGTCCAATATCAAAGTCACATTGAAAAACAAATAACTGGCATACTTTCTCTATTTAGTAATAACCTTTATTTTTCATTATAGTTTGATATTTTCCTATATGATTATATATAAATAAACGTGCATTCCATTTCTTTTAGTTTTTCAAATCTTGGTTTGATACTATTCCATATTTTAAGGGGAGTGTGACATAACATTTATAAGAAAATGAATCAATGAATGAATATACTTCTGCATTACCTATCTTTTGCTTTTCAATAGCCTCCATAGGTGTGGAGGATAAGTTGCTTGCAGCAGAGGGAAATGCTTTGGAATATTTCTCACTTTAATTGGTGCTCCTTCTCTTTTTTGTTGGAATATATATATGTAAGAAACCAATTTTGTTATTTTTGTCTTCTTTATATGTGATGTTCTTGCTCATTTGCATTTTCTTGCTTCAACTAGTGTTCTAAAATGCTTTTTACACATTCTTGTTCAAATATTGGTATTTGATCAGAATAAGAATAGTGTCAATCACGGTTTTAAATCGCCTTAGTGCGTTACCATCATTGATATCACAACAACAATTCTGGCCACAATATAATGACAGAGACATCAAAAACCTTGATATCGTCGTTGTCATGAACCTTTTTATAAAACCTTAGTGTCAATTTTCAAAAATTTGGGTCCAATTTTTCTTTTCATTTACAACTGATGTGACAAGTGCATGTAAGTTATGATTGAGTTTAAAGATATCCGATCCGAGTCTTTATTTTTAGTATTTGGAACGATTGTGTGTAGCATCGTGTAGTTGCTGGAGAGGATCCATACTTATTTTATACTAAGCTAGTAAATTGGAGAATCCCTCTAAAGATTCATCTCCAAGTTGTGTATGATATTGTTCAGAAACTCACTTGGCATAACATGATTTAATTTAACCCAATTTTCCTTGTTATCCAGCTTCATAGTTTTGATTGAAGAGAAATTTGATTTTATTGGAAAGCCAGTATGGGATTTGATAATCCAAGATCTGAAAGGTGTGTTTCCTAAATTCCCTCAAATAATTTTCAAAATTCCAAGTTATTTAGTACTAATTAGTCTTCAAGTAACTCATCATAATTTATGAACTTTTCCTTTTATTTTTCATAGGTTTGAAGATGATCCTGAAATATCAAAAATTCCCACAACAAGTGGTGTTAAGGTGAAATACCACATTGATGGAACACAAATACCAGAACCAAGTTCCAAAAAGTCTCAAAAGAATGCTACAAGAAACAAGTTTTTGAAAACAAGAGTATTGTCAAGAGTATTCTCAGAAGACTATGAAAGAGTAAAAAAAAGAGTATTAGTATTAGATCCTAGGGGACAACTCATACATCGTTGGAACAAGATATTTTTAGTAGCATGTTTAGTTTCTTTGTTTGTGGATCCACTGTTCTTTTATTTGCCAGTGGTTAGAGATGAAGTTTGCATTGATATTGGAAAAACTCTTGAAGTTATTCTCACAGTTGTTAGATCATTTGGAGATTTGTTTTACATAGTTCAGATTTGTATGAAGTTTCGTACTGCTTATGTTGCTCCTTCTTCCAAGGTTTTTGGTAGAGGAGAACTTGTTCTTACCTATTCTAAGATTGCTCTTAGGTACTTCAGCAAGGGTTTTTGGTTAGACTTTATTGCTGCATTACCTCTTCCTCAGGTATCTATGAGTCTGTTTATTTATGTTTAGAAGGCCGTTTTGGTCCCTGAATGTGCTAGATGTTGTCACTACAATCCTAAGAGTGTGTCCGCTAGTTAGTTTGATCATTTAATGTGTCTTTTATTTGTCCGTTTAGTCCATCAAAGTACTAACAAATGATACGCTCAAGGGTATTCAAGTGATTTTGATACATTCAAGAATTATAGACACTGTCGTACATTTAGGACTCTAACCGAAATGAGTATATTGACATGCTAAATATATGTTATTCTATTATTGCAGGTGTTGATTTGGATTATTATACCAACACTAAGGGGTTCAACAATGGCAAATACCAAAAATGTCCTTCGTTTTTTCATCATTTTTCAATATATTCCAAGGCTGTATTTGATTTTTCCACTTTCATCACAAATTGTAAAAGCTACAGGGGTTGTGACAGAAACAGCTTGGGCAGGTGCTGCTTACAACCTCATGCTTTACATGTTGGCTAGCCATGTAAGTATATCACAAGCTACATTTCCTTGATTGTTCAAACAAATTGGACCCTTTTACTGTTTTGTAGCATGCTTATTAAGAAAATCAAGTCTTAAATTAAGAGAAACATTTGTTTTAGCTTATTTGAGCTTATCTACTGCTATAAACACTAGTGAGAGAATGAGCTTTTTATCATATACATATACATCATATTAATATGACAGAAAGTCATCATAGATGTAATACAAAAACATTGAAATACCATTTCCAAACTTACTCATACTTCTATATTCTGAATAGATTTTAGGAGCTTGCTGGTACCTTCTTTCAATTGAGCGTCAAGAAGCATGTTGGAAAAGTGTGTGCAATATGGAGAAATCAAATTGTCAATATGGATTCTTCAATTGTCACAGTGTTAAAGATGCTCCAAGAGTAGCTTGGTTTATAGCTAGTAATGTCACAAATTTATGTTCACCAAATGCCGGCTTTTATCCGTTTGGTATATATGCTGATGCCATGACTTCCAAAGTTACATCATCACCATTCTTCAATAAGTACTTCTATTGTCTCTGGTGGGGATTAAGGAACCTGAGGCAAGTATTATGGTTAATTAGATATCTTTCCTTGCTTTATCTAGTTGTTTTATATCATTATGTTGAACAAAATATAATGTATTCACTCTTAGAAGCTAAAAAATTGATATAATGAAGAAATGTTTGTCTTTCCTCTTCATTTGAAGCTCTTCTATTTCTTCTCGAGTATTAATACCTTTCTGTTTGGAGGGTGCAGTTCTTTAGGACAAGGTCTTCTTACTAGCACTTTTATCGGAGAAATAATGGTTGCTATTGTGGTTGCAACTCTTGGATTGGTTCTTTTTGCATTGCTGATTGGTAATATGCAGGTAAGCGCGGTTAATTTATTTATCTTGGTTCATTTGAAAACGTTTCTCACATTGGAATAGATATGACAAGAAAATGTGTTTCTTTTTGCAGACATACCTTCAGTCAATAACTGTTCGCCTAGAAGAGTGGAGGGTGAAAAGAACTGATACAGAACAATGGATGCATCACAGGCAACTCCCTCCAGAACTAAGAGAGTCTATTCGTAAATATAATCAATATAAATGGGTGGCTACACGAGGAGTAGAAGAAGAAGATCTTCTCAAAGGACTTCCACTGGATCTTAGGAGAGAAATCAAGCGCCACCTTTGTCTTGAACTAGTTCGAGGAGTAAGTCACGAGACACCAAGTTTATATTTGTTTTTAAGTTGGTTTTTAGTTCCACATCCAATATTTGATATACTTGATAGTTCCCGGTTGTGGAGACAACAAAACGTTGATGTCGCAGTCCATATCACAGTCATAGATCTCTTTTAAAGAAAAATATATATTGAAACAATTCATAATAAACAGTAACTTCTAGTACAAGTTAAAACTAGCTTCTTAATCTCAATTTATTCGATAAGTTCTCAAGTTTAACTTTCTTACAGCAACTAATATTATCCATTAACTAACTGTTAACAGGTCCCGTTGTTTGATCAAATGGATGAGAGGATGCTAGACGCAATATGCGAAAGACTAAAGCCTGCATTATGCACCGAAGGCACTTACCTTGTTCGCGAAGGCGATCCAGTGAATGAGATGCTCTTCATAATTAGAGGCCATCTTGATTCTTACACAACAAATGGAGGCCGTGACGGATTCTTCAACTCATGTAGAATCGGTCCAGGCGATTTCTGTGGTGAAGAGCTCTTAACATGGGCCTTAGATCCAAGACCAAGTGTGATACTCCCTTCATCAACAAGAACAGTTAAAGCTTTCTCAGAAGTAGAAGCCTTTGCACTTATAGCTGAAGATCTTAAGTTTGTTGCATCTCAATTTAGAAGACTACATAGTAAACAACTTAGGCATAAATTCAGATTTTATTCACACCAATGGAGAACTTGGGCTGCTTGTTTTATTCAAGCTGCATGGAGAAGGCACAAGAAAAGGAAAGAAGCTGCTGAATTAAGGGCTAAGGAGAATCTTGTGGCAGCTTCAGAGGCTGAAAATGAAATAGCAAAAAAATATGGGAAAGGTTTTGTTGTTTATGGAACAAGGGTTGCAAGGAGTACTAGGAAAGGTATTAATATGCATTCTGGGACAAATTCTGGAGTAGTTAGCTCTTTGCAGAAACCAACAGAACCTGATTTTTCTGATGAATAATAATGAATGTATATTGTTACATTAGTCTTTTAATTGTGTAATTTGTTTGTTTTGGATCATTTGTTCATATATAAATTAGAGATAGGAATTCTTGTAACCATTTGAAAAACTGTGTTTAATTACTATGCATGCACTTTGTGGATGATGTCTTGGTTAAAAATAAGGTGACATTATTTGTTTGCTTCACTTGTTCTTTGGTTAAAAATGTGTTGGGTTAAAAATTTAATGAAAAAGACTAATGTTGTCCGGTTTATTTTTATGAGACTAAAGTTTAGTTTTTTTATGCTCAAAAACTAATTTGGGTTATGTTTATTTTTTGTGAAAGGTCAGAATGAGACTTCACTAAAAAAATATAATAGGTGTGTTGAAGTTGAGATTCAAGACTTCAACATTGATTTTTAATTAAGAAAACTAAAAACAAAAAGGGTGAAAGAGATACTATTGAAAACAGGATGTTCAGGTGGTTAAGATTCATACAAATGATAATCATCTCGATGGCACGTACATTTCTGATTGAAGGTGTGTTCTTGTGTCTAATACGTATCATGTTTGATATTGACATAACATCGGCACTTGTAATTATATTGAATTATGTTATTATTTTAAAATTTTATCGGTGTCGACGTGTGTCTGTGTTGTGTTCAGTTTGTGTCTGTGTCAATGCTTCATACATAATCATGCAGAAATACTTACAAAGAGTGTAGCTCTTACCAAGTTTAGACATGGTAAAAATAAATGTTGACTAATAATGTATTAGACACAGAAGGAATATGTAATTGTAAAGAAAGATCCTTCCACGCTGATGTGACCGAACGTGATTTAAGTTACGCAAAGTAGTTTATGTACTTTCTATGGGAATGAGAAAAATGTATGGGAGAAGAGCAATTTTCCATTAATTTTGTTCGACTCTCTCTGGCCGGCCCATCCAAATATCCAATCAACTTGCTTTTATGTTTTGTTATTCTCACCTCCTTTGCTCACTCAAACAAGGTTGGTTATTCTGTTTTATATGATGGTCGTACAAATAGCTAATTTCAATTGTACCTACTTTGGGTTGGTTGAGTGACTATGATCATCGTGTAACAAATTTATTTCATGTGACTTTAATTTCGTTCAAGTATGGGACAAGTGTCTAGGTGGATAAGGGTGATGTTAGTGAGGAGACTTCGTTATATGGTAAAATTCATGACTATTTTGTGCTCATCTGCGGTTAGGATTTGAGGAAGAAGGGGTTTGTCAATGGTATTTTATTTTTGTTAACCCTCCTTCTCTTTCTAGAGTAATGAGTCATAGTTATCCTTAGTTCGGTTGAAAGGTAAATATATTTTGACTAAGAATTGTTCCATCAGAAATCAAACTCGGTTCTCTCAAACAATTTATACTTTGTTGAACGTTGTTAATAATTTGGACACAATCACTTAGTTGGTTTGACAAGTTTTTGATGCAGACTTATCAAACCAAAGTGTCTAAGGTTTTCTCTTTTTTTGGAAGAAGTTAAATTAACCCACTGAAATTGACACTGAAGATAATCAAACCCGATATCTTGAGTAAAACACACTCCAAAATTCTAAGTCAACACCACCATGTCAATCTAAGTGGGTTGTCTAAGGTCTTCCTTAATTATCAAATATGTTAAGTTTTTGCAATGGAAATAGTTTTTGGAGAGATCTAATGTAAGTTGTTGTCTTTTCTATAAATGATGTGTAAACCCCGTAAAATGTATTGTTTTAATGCTTGATGAATGAAGTACGTTTATTGTATTGGAAAATTCGAACCAAAAGAAGAACCTACTTAGATCCTAAGCTTACCTCCTCCAGTTGTATTTATAAACAATTTTTTCCTTTTTCAGATTGATTAAACAAATGATGTATCATGACTATAATTAAAGTATAAAAACATTAATTATTTAATGAATTTAAAAAAACAAAAATTGTTTATAAATATGACTAGTGAAAGCATACAGTGACCAAGCCAACCCTAGGGTTTGTTCATGTATTTGAGCTCTCTATTTGAAATGAGCTTGTATTTGATTAAAATAGTCATCCCTTGTACGTCTTTTCTAACATACTTTATTTGCTATACAAGTCAAAAAGAACTTTTATATATTAATTTTTTTATGAACTCTTTGAATTAATATCTATATAAAAATCATTTGATTTTCAAGAAAAATCAAATAGTTTAATTATACATGACCAAATAGTCGAGTGTTAATGGTTAATACACTTTAAATTTTAAAAAAAATATCACTTATACTTCAATTATCTCTTGATCAAACTATAAATTCATGGCTCCTTTTCTCTATGAATAGGTTTAAGAAAATAAATAAATATTAACTTAATTTAGAAAGTTCTTATAAGCTATATATTGGAGCTTTCAATGAGCTTATGATTGTTTTCTTCAGAATGTAAAAACAAGACAAACAGAAATCAACTTGTTTTTTTTCTTCAAGAAAAGCAGATTGTGTGTATAGCTTTCTTTAGACATGGAGATTAACCTTCATCCCTTTAAACAATCTTAAATCATGAAGTTTTTTTGGATGAGAAAAAGGCCATAGACATATTACTGTATATCTTTTTTGTAACATCAAAAAGAGGGACAATAGAGAAATAGAGTCAGAGTCCAATATAATTTTTGTTGTGCAGAAAGGAGCCATTGCCATTTCAACACTCCAACTATAGACTGCAATATTGGCCTCACAATTTTGTTTCAATTTGAGATTGCAAAAATATTTTCATTCTTCCACGAACATGATTCATTCCTTTCCATAAAGTCTTATGCAAACGATTGTTTTTCCTATAAAATAAGGAATCTTTATTTTCAAAATTTATTGTTCTAAAATTTTGATATAATTTAGAATAAATAATAAGAAGGGATGAAATTACTATGATGTAATATTTGAGTATTGTTACGCAATTTAATGATTATTATCATATATTTCAACCAATTAAAATTTCCATTGAAAAAACACCAAAAGAAAGAAGGTAATATAGTACTTTTTAAAATAACTTCATCGGTTGTTAACTTGTTAGGTAACAATTATCCTCATATTCAGACAAGTGACGAATGATAAAATGATGTAGAAAGAAGAGAAAGATGACTAGTGCAAAGTTTGTATAGTTTGTGTGGTAATAATATTTCTGACAATTCCCGTTTGAGACGTCCGGGTCATTGGAGTGGTATATGAAAACCAAAAGTTCCTCCAAAAATGAAAAATCTAGTGTGGAGAGTTTGGAAAGGTTACATCCCAACTAGAGCAAGATTAAGTGGGTGTTTATTCCCACGTTAGAATGAATGCAGATGTGCGTTTCATGTGAAGTTAGGATATAAAGCTTCTTGAAATTACGGTACAATTGACATCTGGATGCAATATTAGTAATTAAAAAGTACAACCAAACAAAACTATAAGTAGTAGAGGGGTTCAAAAGTAAATTATAACCTATACCTTCAAATTAATTGCAATTTTTTTGGAGATGGTGGTTAATTGCAATTAATTGTAATGCTAACTATGAAGGAATCATTCATGTATTTGGTAGTATGTATTTGTATGTAACTCCTTTTACATCATAAAAAAAGATATTTGTCTAAATTGATCAGGACAAAGTATTATACACAACCAAATACATACTACCATACCACTTCAACCAATATTAGCTAGGCCATATGTACACATATTTGCTTGCTTCATGGTATGTGTGTCAAAATTTCACCTCTCACTCGTGTTCTAAACTTCGAGTATTCCTATAGGAATTGGAAAAATTACAAGTGCAAGTGTTAGATAGAAAAATCAACACCTTCAAAAAAAAATAAGATTGAAAAATTACCCATCAAAATGTGACATTATACTCCCCAAGCAAAACCCTGAAAATTGAAATGTCTACAAGTTAGGCATACTTAAGCATCACGTAGTCCCATGATATATCTTTCAAACTGACTCAATTCATTTGATTAACTACGAAATTTATCCCTTTTTTTTCTTTCTAACAAATGCTCAGTATGCATTGCATTGCTGGGATTGGCTAATAGAGAGAGAGAGTACTACTTGCGTGGACAATACAATGAAAGAGATGTGTGCCTTATCCGAAAAGGAAACTCTTGGACAAACGTTTAAACTCCTATTTCGAGTGGACATTTGCTTCTCTGGCTTTCAATACTTCCTAAAAACACAAGTAAAAGATTAAAATACCCTCAACGGTAGTTAACTACTGCTGACTTATCACTAGTGCAAATCAGGGATACAAAACCTGTTTTTTTGAGATTTAAGACCTGTTTTTTGCCGGGGTTATATCATCGGGTGTTGTAAGTTTGAGATACGACACCTGTTTTTTATTGGGTATAAAAACAACATATTGTACCTGTTTTTTCTAATAAACTAGTGTGATATATGTATTTGTAACTCCACTTTTACACTAAAATAGGTGTAAAACCGCACATATAACACCTGTTTGAATACAAAATTAGGTGTGATAACAAACATATAACACCCATTTTATCAAAAAACAGGTGTGAGAAAGCTAGTAGCAAATTAAAAAAAAAATTAACCTGCAGGCATCGTCAGCTACAGGTTATTCAATTCCACAATGCTT
>Ga0228711_1007265_pt1 | contig 16123 bp, 7 predicted proteins | sample MedpolnodulmetaG_2_FD_177996 | JGI IMG/M metagenome (GOLD analysis project Ga0228711, IMG submission 177996) | Root nodule microbial communities from Medicago polymorpha collected in Santa Monica, California, United States - brown nodules | ecosystem: Host-associated > Plants > Roots > Nodule...
AATAGAATCATCAACCAAAATCAAAATGGAATTGGAATAGTATAACTAACAATGGAATTGTCATTTAAATCGTAAATCAAAATCGATATCAAATTGAGAAAGAAAAAATTGAATAAGAAATTGAGAAAGAACAAATTGCAGACCTCCATCGACGGTGGTCTTCCGACCACGAGCCGGAAGTGGAGGCGATGGGAACATAATAGAGAGAGAAGATGAACCAAGAAGGTATGAAAGGAGGCGATGAAAATCTAGGAGAAATGAGAGAAGAGGCAAATTTTATTTGTTTAGCAACGGTTAGGGCGATTTTGATAAGCATGAGTGATTACGTTTAAGACTAAGAGAAAAGAAACGATGGAAAGATTTTGTTTTGTTTTCAATAAAAATAGGATAATTAGTTTGGAAACGATTTTGCTTTGTTTTCAATAAAAATAGGATAATTAGTTTGGAAACGATTTTGTTTTTTTTCAATAAAAATAGGATAATTATGTTGGAAAATATTTTGATTTGTTTTTCATAAAAATAGGATAATTAGTTTAGGTTGGAGGGAAACGTATCACAAAAATAGGAAACGATTTTGATATTTAGTTTGGATATGATTTTGTTTTATTTTTTTAATAAAAGGGAATAATAGGAGCGATATGTTGTTTTTTTGTTATGGATAAGAATAGGAGGTTCTGTTTATTTTGTGATTTGTTTATTTTGATGGAGTGATTTGTTTATTTTGATTTCCATAACAATTAATATTTTGTTTAAATTAAATAGGGTTAATATATTATTTTGCGATCTATTTGTCTGTTTAGTAAAATTAAGCAGAAAAATTAGGAGTGATTAGTTTATTTTGATGGAGTGATTTTTTATTTTGATTTCCATAACAATTAATATTTTGTTTAAATTAAATAGGGTTAATATATTATTTTGCGATCTGTTTATCTGTTTAGTAAAATTGAGCAGAAAAATTAGGAGTGATTTGTTTATTTTGATGGAGCGATTTTTTATTTTGATTTCCATAACAATTAATAGTTTGTTTAAATTAAATAGGGTTAATATAGTAAAATTAAGTAGAGAAATTAGGGTAAATCTAGGGCCTAAATCACCAATTTTGGTAGATCAAGAAGAAGAAAAGTGGTGTCGGATAGGGTTTGGAAAGGAGAAGAGAGAGAAAGAGGCAAGCTTCCGATAAAAAAACACCTGGACATGGAGTAACATTGTAAATCTTTTTACATCAACCATGCATATAAATTATGTATCATTTTATGAAAATATCTTATTAATTATAGTTAGTTAAGTATAATGAAATTTAATAAATACGAGTAGAGTTTTTCTAATTACACACTGTTTAATCCTGGCTACATCCTAAAATGACAAAATTACCCTTCCATGAAATTTAATTTTCAAAAAGTCTCTTCCTTCTTTCTTGGTTACACCCCCAAAACTCCTCTTCAATTTAAGTAGGTCATGTAAACTCAGTTTAAGTATGTCATGTAAATTAAGTTTACATGAACCTACTTAAACTTCCCTCCCTAAAAAAAAAAAAATGAACCTACTTAAACTGAATTTAAGTTAACCTCAACAATGTAAAATTGAAACCGTCGTATAGTGCAGTTGAACAAGAAGAAGAAAATTGAAACTAGCATTATTGAAAAAGAAGAAGAAATTCACTTACTTATATGCAATCGAGTATGGATGAAAGATGTTTTGATTCACTCTTTAATCTTCCATAGAGATTGGTTGAACATCAAGATTGTTTGATCATTTGTGGGTGGGAGTGAAATTTTAGAGTGACAATGAATGAAATCAAGATTTTAAGAAAATTTATATAAAAGGGCAATTTTGGTATTATAAAAAACTTTTAAGAAAATTTGGGTGTAACTAGAAATATATGGGGTGTGAATAGAAAAACTCTTTAAAAATTCCAAAAAAAAGAACTTTTATTTAAAATTCTATAGATTTTCTATGCTATTAAAACAAGCACATAAGCTAAAATGAGAAAAAGAATATATAATCGATGAAAAATGCATGAATACAATATATTTTTTAAGATAACATTACTAATATAGTATGAAATAAAATAAATAATAATAAAATATAATGGTTTGGTTTGGGTTTCGGGTGATTGGTTTTTAATTATGTGAAACTGATATCCGAACCAATAGAGATCGGTTTTGATTGGTTTGGACTCACACATGGAAAAAACCCCGAACCAAATTAAACCGAACCAATATGAATTTTTTCCAAGACAAACATTGACAATGATATCTATGTAATATAATATGAGAATGATCTAATTATTTTCTAATATTGTATTCATTCAGCATTATTCCTCGGCAGATCAATGTATGAGTGCATTTAAAGGTCCTCTTGATCCAAGCACTGTATTAGGAGGTTTTACTGGGAATGACTATTCTGGGGTACATTCTCTATTCTTTTGCGTTGTCAATGAATTGGGATTCATGGAGCATATAATAACTATAATCTCATTTATTCAAGACAGGCTTCTGCATTTATTGTAACTTACCCAGTAAATAATGCTATTGATGAAGAAGGCAATGAAAATGCAAAGGCAGTTGCTTGGGAGAAGACCTTTATTCAGTTAGTGAAGGTATGCTTCATTTGTTTATACAATTTTACTTCAATTAGATACTTGCCCTGTATTTTAAAAAATCCAAGCTGATTTTGTTGGGTTGAGTTATTTCCAAAACCTAAGATGCGATAAGTTCCTAGCTTAGATTCTTTGTTGAGTCATCCACCATATTATCCATACACACACCAAACCAGTGCCAGGTGTGAGAAAGTGCATATGGAAAAACCCAAGTACCACATTGACTTGATTGAGATAGAGCCTAAGAAGAGCCTATAAAGCTTGGACACTCCTCACTTTGGTTTTGTGGTGTGGAGTTAGTCCCGAAACCTAAGACTGCATTGTCAGTCACCCTGTATTTTTACTTTGTATTGGTCAATTTGCTTCCACAGAAATGAATCTGAGTCAAGCTTCCTGCAATTTCCTTCTTCAAAAAAAAAGGTTGCTGCAATTTCATGCATACCTAGGAATAGGAAGTACTTGATACTAAGTTGATTCCTGGTGAGTCTTAGTACTCACACAGTCACACGTAACTTAATTTACCAGTCCCGCAACAAGGTTCTCCCTCGTAGAAAAAGCAATAAAAAGATGCATACAATGTCTTGGTGCATTGCTTGCTTATCCTTTATTGATGTGACATGGTTGTGTATTGTGGTACTGGCCTATTACACTCCCTATCGTTCTCCTAATTATTCTGATTTCCTGTATTGACTATGTCCTTTGTTATAGGATGAGTTGTTACCAATGGCACAATCGAAAAATTTGACACTTGCTTTTTCATCTGAAAGCTCTATTGAGGAAGAATTGAAAAGAGAAAGTACTGCAGATGTTATTACTATATTGGTAATATCCCTTTGCCTTTTAATGTTGATATTTATGTGTCCTAATTCTTTAATAATACCATGAAAAACTAACTTTTCTTTCTTTCTTTCTGAGGCATGATCAATCATGAAATTATGTGATTGAGTTCTCTGTTGTGTTTCAAAAAAAAAAATCAATCATTTCTGTTTGTGGAAGTGTATTGTTTAATCCTTAAATTGTACCTGATTTTATTGCAGGTCAGCTATCTTGTGATGTTTGCTTATATATCTCTTACTTTAGGGGATACGCCCCAGCTTTCTTCTTTCTATATTTCATCTAAGGTGCAGTTCCAGGGAACCTTAGTATAAAAACATCTTCCTTTTCCATTATCTTTTTTCTTTATTCTTCCCCCTCCCTAACACTTCATTACTACTTTGGAATTAAACTTTTAAGCATTTTATATCATTATGATAGTTTTTTTATAATGCTTATAAATATCTAATTGTCTAATTCTGGATTATAGGTATTGCTTGGTCTTTCAGGAGTAATTCTTGTCATGCTGTCTGTCCTTGGATCTGTTGGAATTTTTAGTGCTCTTGGTGTAAAATCTACTCTGATCATCATGGAAGTTATCCCATTTCTTGTTCTAGCTGTGAGTTTTCTTTTGCTTATAAAGTTGCTGGATGATAGCTCAGTGAAAAGTTTTGATGGCGTTCTAGATGCTTCATAGAAATACGTACATAAAAATAAATTAATGGAAAAAATTATTCTAAATTTATTCAAGCGATTAAAAGGAAAAATTTAGAGCAGAAATAGGAGAATGATAAGGAATGGAGAGAGAATATGTTCTCAACAGACGGTGAAGATAAAGGAAAAGTTATTTTCAATAACCCGTGCCTTTGATTTGGAGATGGGAAATTACCGCAAAGTTTTCTGTAAATAGTAGAGTGAGAGTCAGCCCAAAACTCATCCACAAAAAATTAAATATTAACATGATAAAATGTGTGTAAGTGATCTTGATTTATGATCTCAGGTGGTAAATAGGTCTGGTTTAGATTCAAAGTTGAAGCTTTCCTACCCAAACCAAGTAGGCATGTGTATGGACTACAGACACACCTGATTATCCATTTTTCTTCAGTCATGCCCAACACGAATGACTTTATGTTCCCATAGAGCATGCCCATTCTCTGATGCTCATAAATTCATACCTTCATAAAATGGCCGAAAAATCATTTTTATATATTCACATGAAGTAAAATAATTTTTGTTACTTGGTTTAATACAAAGTAGTAAGTATTCCGTGCTTTTTATGAATATTTTCGAGTTGATGGAAATCAGAAAGATAAAAACGAATATATTTTTTTAATTGAAGTTGAGATAAAAGAAAAGCTTGTAGGTATGCTAAATTATTGAATTTTGATTTGTTTAATTACATTTATGAATTGTATTTTTATTACTTTGCTTAACAAATATGTAAACAATATACTGTAACTTTTGGAGCTTGAAACAAAACAAGCATATGGAGCATTACTGGGAATTATCGTTTTCTTAATATACAAATATTTTGGTCACAAGCAAGATTGAGTGATTGACAACATCAATAAAGTTGGTAGAAAATAGGCTTAGGTGGCTGGGTATGTAGAGAGAAGATCTGTAGATTCTGTATTAAGGAAAGTGGATCAGGTGGAGGATAGTCAGTTCACTAGAGGCAGAGGAAGACCCAGAAAAACTATAAGAGAAACTATTAGGCTCCATGTCGCCGACCCCATTTAGTGGGATAAGGCTTGGCAGTTGTTGTTGTTCTATTACACTTTCTACGAAAATGGGCAATAATAAATCTAGAGTTATGCACTATCAGAACAGTATATTAGCATGAAGCCGACACTTACATATTCAAATATTATATCTCAATTTTCCATTTCAACAACTCATTAAGTTTTTTATGTCTACCATTCTTCTGATCCTGTTCTGTCTTCCTGAATCTCCCACCATTAGGTTGGGGTGGATAATATGTGTATACTGGTTCATGCTGTGAAAAGGCAACATCTGGAGTTACCTTTAGAAAGACGGATAAGCAATGCACTTGAGGAAGTTGGACCATCGATAACATTGGCTAGTTTATCAGAGGTTTTAGCATTTGCAGCTGGAAGCTTCATTTCCATGCCTGCTTGTCGTGTCTTCTCCATGTTTGCAGGTAAGTTTTTAGACTTCAATAATTTCATACCTCTGCAATATTCTCAGTTGTTTCTTAAGTCAAATCTCAAATGCTAATCCTCACTTTCCCTTCATGCTTTTATTCACAGCATTGGCTGTTCTTTTGGACTTTCTCCTGCAAGTTACTGCATTCGTAGCTCTGATAGCTCTTGACTCTTTGAGAGCAGAGGATAAGAGGGTTGATTGTTTTCCATGCATAAAACTGCATTCTTTGCATGCAGAATCTGATAAAGGTACTATAACTAATTTCCCTCGGTCATCTTTAAAATCTATATCTTTGGAAGACCAAAACGGTCATTTACTATTGAAAAATATTTAAAAGCTTAGGTGGATTCTATTGAAGTTTATCTTTTCAAAACTGTCAGGCATTGAACAAAGGAAACCTGGTTTGTTGGCTCGATATATGAAGGTAACTAGCATTATCTTTTCTAACGATAATTTTTTTCTGGTACTGAATAGAGGAGTAAAACAGAACTAGAGTTATTTACAGTTTTGCGAAGCATGTTGTATAAATTTTAATCTAGCCATAGCTAGAAATTATAAAAAGGAGTCAATGGTACGTTAATCTTCTACCATAGTTGGGATTTGAATTTTCATTGCTGCAAAGGTCCTTTTTTTTTTTGGTAATCTAGTGTTGAAGGCTTCTTTTTCAAGCTGTCAGCAATTTGGAATTTGTCTCGCATGCCTTTTGAATACAATGACAGTTTTATCCAACCTTTTCTTGTTGTTGCTGACTTAATTATTTTCTCAGTGTTACTTGATTTCTGATGATAATGCTGTATTTTCCCTTTCAGGAGGTTCATGCTCCAATTCTAAGTATTTGGGGAGTAAAAATAGTTGTCATTGCGATTTTTGTTGCATTTGCATTGGCTAGCATTGTAAGTCTTTGGATTTGTTTTTATAGCCATCAAAATTTTCAAACAACACCTGTTTGGATCCTAACACGCATTATTTTTATTTTTCTTCTCTTCTCCCCTTTCTATTTTGTCTTCATCTAAATCACACAGGCTTTGAGCACTAGAATTGAACCTGGATTGGAGCAGGAGATTGTTCTTCCCCAAGACTCGTATCTTCAGGTTTGATATTTTGGCCTGCGTCACGTGTTCGTGTTTTCTTTTATCCATGTGTATGTTTTCAAACTAAATATACGTCTTCCTGCAGGGGTATTTCAATAATGTTACAGAATATCTCAGAATTGGGCCACCTTTGTATTTTGTTGTGAAGAACTATAACTACAGGTATTTTTATCTTATCATTTTTTTTCCTTTCTGCATCCACCTTTATGTTTAAGAATTAATTTTTACCGAGCTCGTTAATTCCCAGGAATGCATGAATGCAGTGAGTTCGTTACTGAGTACTAGTGGTAGGAATAGTTGTGCATCTTGTATTGTAGTCTAGTACATTCCAATTTACCCAGTTATGCATGCATATAAATTGAGGGGGAGCCTTGGTGCTACAGTAAATTTGTTGTCATGTGACTGAAAGGTCATGTGTTCAAGTCGTGGAAACAACCTCTTGTGTAAAAAATAGGGTAAGGCTGCGTACAATACACCAAAATGGTGGGACCCCTTCCCGGACACTGCGTATGCGGGAGCTTTAGTGCACCGGGCTGCCCTTTTTATGCATGTATATAATTTGCACCAACAGATACTCTATTTTGATGTTTTACTACTAATAATGGATATCTTTTTACAAAATGTTTTTATCTTAATTTATGTTATTTCCTATTTTTTATTATTGGCGTTGATGTCAGTCATAGAACAGACCTAATAATAGATAAATTTCTTAAACCTTGATAATATAATATTATTGATTGAACTTCCACATTTAGTCATACTATTTGTCATATTCTAATTATATTATCAGTTACTGTCATGTTTTTGTACTAATGATATCTGCATGGATCATACTAATTTGTGATTTACCAAAGAATCCTCCTTGATCGCGAGGCAGGATTGATCTTAAATTGTTTCACCCGATCAAAGTTTTATTTAGTTATGCGTTTTTCTCTTACAAAAGATCTATATGAGTTTCAAAAACATAAATTAAATATAAGTAGTGCAAATATCTCTGGAAGGGAAATGCTTAACCCAGTCTTGCTACTTCTGTGTTGGGAATGGTTTGATCTAATGTTATTTCCTCACCTCAGCTCAGAATCAACACATACAAATCAGCTTTGCTCCATAAGCCAATGCAATTCAGACTCTCTTTTAAATGAGGTAAAGCACTAGCATTTGGCTTATTTGATTCTGATCTATATCTATGATTGTAAGTTGTAACCACTAGCCACACATTTTGGTTATTTGCGGAATATTTGCCTTACAAATATATCATTCTTAATGAGACATCAATTTGCTTTGTAATTTATTCCAGTTGTAGTAAGCTGGTGGTAGTTCATGCCATTGACCTACTTGTTTGCACTAACTAGTTTGTAATTTCTTTTCCCTACATATCAATGATAACTTGATACTTCTTGTTATGGATGTTATATTTTTACCTCGTAGATCGCTAAAGCGGCCCTAGTACCAGACACAAGTTATATTGCCAAGCCAGCTGCTTCTTGGCTCGATGATTTTCTTGTGTGGGTATCTCCAGAAGCATTTGGTTGCTGCAGGAAGTTCACTAATGGGAGTTATTGCCCTCCTGATGATCAGGTCTGGTGCACCCATTATAACACTGATTTATATGTCAAATCTGGATTATGTAATATGTGCTTATTCATGTTTTATGGGATTCTTACACCATATCTGTTTATGGTGACTTAATTTTTTACAGTGACTTAATAGAAAAATTGTCATGATCATGGCTAGGATTATGATTTAAGTTAACCTAAGATTAAGTAGTCCATTAGGCGTTGCATATTAATTGATGTGGGACTTGGACAATATATTTATACCTATAATTTATCAAAATCAAAATAATTTTAATCAAAATTTCATAAAAACTACTGCTTGTAATTTATACGCATTAGCGCAATAGTTTCATAAAAACTACTGCTTGTAATTTATACGCATTAGCGCAATAGAAGAGCAGATAGACCGTGCTCGTCTGAACGCTAGTAATTAATAGAAAAAATTGGATGATTAACAAGAGAATATGATTTTGCTTTATTGGTAAATGATATTTATGAATAAAAGTCTCTAACTTATGAATTCCTTTTTTGTAATAAAAAAATTGACAAAAAAGGCTAAGGAGGTTAATATTTTTCTTAAGTATCCAAGTGTAAAATAATTTTTTAGTAGCTGACAATTAATTTTTCTTCCCAGCCTCCTTGCTGTGCTCCTGAAGACGATTCTTGTGTTTCAGTTGGAGTATGTAACGATTGCACAACGGTAATAGACATGTTTTATCAGTGCAATCACTGTCACAATACTTTCTTGTTTCTGTTTTAATGCCTTGATCTAACACTTCGATAAATTATGCAGTGTTTCCGTCACTCAGATCTTCACAATGATCGTCCTTCCACAACACAATTTAGGGAGAAACTGCCGTGGTTTCTTAGTGCTCTCCCATCTGCTGATTGTGCAAAAGGTGGTCATGGGGCGTACACCAGCAGTGTTGAACTAAAAGGTCCGATGATTTAAAGACGCTCCTTTATTTTGTTCATAATTTTTTTTTGGGTTAAATATGTTTTTGGTCCCTATAAATATACCAACTTTTCGTTTTAGTCCCTCTAAAATTTTCCTTCAACCTCAAAAATTTTCCATCTTTACTTTTGGTCCCTCTTTTAAAGTAAACTCATGTAGAATACATATTTTTGAATAAAATTTTGCAGAAAAATTCATAATATTATAAGAATCTCTCCCAAAAAATATTAGAATTTTTTAACAAAACATGAATTTAATATGAATTTTTATATGTTTGACGGTTAAAAATTCATAATTAATTTATGTTTTGTTAAAAAATTCTAATTTTTTTGGGGAATTTTTTTTACAATATTCTACATATTTCTGCACAATTTCATTAAAAAAATACAAAAGTTAACTTAAAAATAGGGACCAAAAGTAGTGATTGAAAATTTTATAGGGACTAAAAGTTGAAGGAAAATTTTAGAGGGACTAAAACGAAAAGTTGATATATTTATAGGGACCAAAATCATATTTAACCCTTTTTTTAAAAAAAAATTCTCTCCTTTAGGTCAGCTTTAGACAGGGAATTAACTCCCTTGAACTTTGAAGCAGTATATAATCCAGAGTGCATAATATCTGACTTTGGAATTGTATTTTGGTTGTTAGGCTATGACAGTGGCATTATTCAAGCATCATCATTCCGTACATATCATACCCCACTCAACAAGCAGGTTGTATTTCTTTCTATATAATCTTTTCTATGGTTAAAGTTGTATCAAAAAGGTCCAAGTTTAACTGTAAAACTGTTTTAGGTCGACTTTGTTAATTCCATGAGGGCTGCTCGAGAGTTCAGTTCAAGGGTTTCTGATTCTTTGAAGGTAATGTATCTAATTTTTGTGCACGCCGAATCAACCTTTTTTGGTCATTAAATTACATATATAATATAGAAACATATGGTAATTACTAATTATAACGAGGGAATGTTTTGACATGCTCCGTTCTTCAGCAATTGAGAATAAGAGTCTCTTGCTTTTATTATAGTAAAAAAAGAACGACGTAGCAGATTTTGCCTTTTACCATGTTCATTGTGATTGAACTAAGATTCCTTTTTTTGTGCAGATTGAGATCTTCCCATATTCAGTGTTTTATATGTTTTTTGAGCAATACCTTAATATATGGAAGACTGCACTGGTCAATCTTGCAATAGCTATTGGTTAGTATTGAGACCTAAAATTCTTTACATATTGCTGTGCATTTTATACATGTTGGCGTTGAGCTGTGATCTATTAACACTGTCAAATGATATGTAACAGGTGCAGTATTTATTGTGTGCTTGATTATCACAGGCAGGTGAGGATTAGCTTATTTTAGTAAATGGTTTAATCATTTTCACCTTCTTCCTTAATTAGATAGAGGTATCAGTGAGTTACTGTCTGATGAATCTAACGATTCTTGGTTTGATCCTTCGATTTCAACATTTATGCAGTTTATGGAGTTCAGCAATCATTTTGTTGGTGTTGACAATGATTGTTGTTGATCTCATGGTATTTTTCTTCGTCAACTAGCACTAGATTTTTTTAATTGCGGATTGAAATGTGTATCATGTAGTTCTTTTTATATACTGTTTCATATTTTTATTGGTGCTTGATATTTAGAATTTCAAATCACCATGTTAATTTGCTTACTTACAATATTATGCTTTGTAGGGTATGATGGCCATTCTGAATATCCAATTGAATGCCATCTCAGTTGTCAACCTCGTTATGTCAGTGGGCATTGCTGTTGAGTTTTCCGTGCATTTGACTCATTCTTTCACTGTTAGTACCACTCTGCTTTCTAGTTTACTTTACATAATGTACAGGTGTATGATGTACCTATGTTACTCATTCAAAAATTTAAATTATCAGTTCATCCATTATCTATTTCAGTGTCATTAGAGAAAAAAAATCTTTTGAAACTTGTCATTCTCTGTTTTCATTATCTTTTGGTAATGTATATGGCACCCCAATTGAAATTAGCAGCCAGATGCAGCAGATCTGGTTGTAGGTTGCGGCGGGCTGGGGCTAGACAAAGACATAAACGAAAGCAATCTTATCTGTGGCTTGTGTTAATGTCGGTTTGTAGGTAGGACTGGTTGAGGTTTCCACTGTGTTGGCGTATGCATGTGGAGGTTTGAGGGGAGTGTGTGGTGTTTAGGATTGGTTCATGGGATTGGTGCATGAATGGGCTTAGAGGATTTGGGTGCACAGTAGGGTGAGGTTTGCAAGGTCGGGTGGTTCCATGGTAGCTTTGCCAGTGTGGCTGGTGGTTTGCGGTGGCAGAGGCAGTCAGTCAGGGAGGAGTGATTTTGTTGCTACTGCGATGACTTATCCTGTGATGTCACCAGTGAGGTTGCCGGACATGCTGAAGTTGTCGGAGATATTGGCGGTGGCAGCAGAAAGGATTGTAGCGAGAAATAAGAGTTAGGTGAAGACACTACTTTATAAGCACATCGAAGAGTCTTCCTGTCAGCTGTCGTGCACAATCGCAACTGCACGGCTGGCCTACGTGTCTCTTGCGCCTTGTGAAACTGGCTTCCATTGTAGTGTCCTTTTCCGCGAGAAACCACCCACAACCCACACCAGCATGTTTCTGTATGCTCTCAACATTGCAACAGCCAACAGCAGTTGCCGTACCACGCCAATGTAGCATGATTCCACAATCCTTCCTAACCGTCACACCTCCTTCAGGCTCTTTCCCCCCCTCCAACCAACCACAATCTCCTGTGGATGGTCCCTCCATTGATAAATAGTCACAAATTACCCATAAGTCTCTTGGCCCCTGTTTCTTTTCATCCATTGTAGTATACAACTTCTAGAATATTCAAGTCTAGGAATAGAGGAGGTAACCGAATTAAATCTTTGGGTTTCTCTCAACTCAAGCCTACTGGCCTAAATACATGTCGCTCACGAAATCAGTGCCCATTCTTTCTTGTGGAGGAACTAGGGAACTGCTTCATGGGGCAGCAGCAGGCAGAAGATTGGGAGGAGCGGGCGGGGATGAGGAAGCAGCGTTGCGGAGCTGCTTTAACTGGACAGTGGTGGTGCAGAAGGAGGCCTAAAAGGGGATGGGGAAATATAAATTTTAAGCCACATGCCTTGACAAGATCTGGACCATTGGTGAACTACTAGTTATTTGCAACAGTGGATACTCAGTTGTGTACTGGTCCACAGTTTTGAACTTATGTACCATGCTTAAAAGGACTACTAATGTTTTTGTGCATTTTTTTTGAAGTACTAGTATTAGCAAAATCATTGAATTCTGTAATACTTTAGCTGCATTTCATTGTCATTGTTATATATGAACTAGTTTCTGTCAGTTTCACATAGCTAAATCTTACTGCAGGTTGCAAGTGGGGATAAAGATCAGCGTGTTAAGGAGGCTCTAGGTACAATGGGGGCTTCAGTCTTCAGGTGATTTTGTGCCTGCATAAGCATATTGTCTATTTCTTGACATGTATGCAGCAAGTGAGAAATCATATTCTTCATGTTGCTCTTTGGTTTTGCTACCAATTCTCTAAAGGAAAAAATGAACAATAGGTTCATGGGTATGAACTTATGAAGGACCACAGGCCCTGATAGTATTCCTTCCAGATTGCTTTCAACTCATTTACATGATAGACTTGTTGTTTCTAACACAGTTTTATAGAAATTGTGTCACATCTGCATTTGCATCCATATATCGTTGCCTTAAATTTAAGTAAGGTTTCTTTTCTAAACAATATTCACTTTATGCTATTGCAGTGGTATCACACTAACAAAGTTGGTTGGAGTCATCGTTCTTTGCTTCTCAAGAACAGAAGTTTTTGTGGTATTATGAGTTCATCCTCTGCTTTTAGGTCGGACTGTGGTATATTATATATGTGCGCAATAACTAATTTTTGCTTTTGCAGGTTTATTACTTTCAAATGTACTTGTCATTAGTACTTCTTGGTTTTTTGCACGGACTTGTTTTCTTGCCGGTCAGTGATATTATCTTCTTAATTAGTTTTTCTTTAATGCATCAAGTAAAATGATAAAATAGAAGAAAAACTGCAGTGAGTTACACTGTTACAGGACACTAATTACTTTTTGCAATGAATAGAGTTACTTTTCATCAACTACTGGTCTCAACATTCAAGCAAAAGACTAAATACTAATCCCTATTTATAGGGATACATAGGCTCGATCCCAAATCGATAAAAATCATAATAATCATAATAAGTAACTTAAAATTAATCCCAAGAGATAATATTAGATACTTTAAGATTATAACTCTATTCATAGAATTACTTTACGGTGTAACTCACTGTTACAGGACACTAATAATCAGAAAAAGCTTTATTTCATGGCTTCTAAAAATCACAACATTTTGCATTGGTGCTTTTAATAACGGACGCAGAACCAAACGGACTGTTTTTAACAAAATTCTATTGTCGGCCAATGGTTCTACTTTGCTTCCCATTAGTGCTTTTAATAATGATTATTAGAATATACTGCGACTTTCTGTTTTTTTTTTGGTCATATTAAGAATATTCATTTTTTTCTTACATCTGCCACAGATACACTTTGGGTTTCCATCGTTGAAACTTGAACTTGGTTTTGAAACTCTAACATATGTTTATGCTTTTCTTTTTGCTGCAGGTGGTATTAAGCATGTTTGGTCCACCTTCAAGATGTACAAATACTGACCAAGGGGAAGATCGTTCATCAACTTCTTCGTAGCTATAAACCAAAGCATTGGATGATGGGTTGTCCGCAAGTAGTTCACAAAATCTGTAGAGTACAAAAAATACATAGGCAATAGAAAGGAAAGTTCTGTAATACTGTCACTAGTTGTTACAGTGGAATACTTAACTATATCTAGTTTTACCGATATTGTTATTTGTAATTAATTATCTTTTTTTTAAGGAATTAATTATCTTTTCTTATTTCCTATATATCTGATGGGTTATTCTTCCCAGATTCTTGTATTTGCTGCACTTGCCGTACTGTTTTTAGGTGGATCTTATGTTTACACATAACTTATTTTCGTATCACGTCTTCCAATTCATCACATTCAAAAAGTTTAGAGAATGATTTCCACCAATAACTCGATAAATATGTGTTTATTTTAGCTATAAAAGCCCTCATCTTAAATGGGTGCGCTTACAGGGTTAGCTAGCACTTCAAATTCATTGCTTATATCCGAGTTTTTGAAAGAAAAAAAGCAATAGATAAAGAGCAAATCGTCACTAAATGAATAAATACGTTTAATAAATAAGTGTAAATAAAAAAGCATAGAGAAGCAGGTCGCTAAATTATTATGTTGACATATATCCTTTCTTGTATAATTGTGCTTGTAATTGAGCTTTTGCTAGTACTATTGCAAATCTGTTCTCATTATTATGTTGAGTAAATTTAATTTGTAAAAACTGGGGGGTGCTCGACTGAATACTCAGTATGTAGTTATGGTTATGGAGTTTAGAAAATAGAGAGTATAGTTATGGTTGTACATAATAAAATGAGTGTGCTGGTGCAACCATGAGATCCATTTAACAAAATTTTGTAAGTATTTCGTTTTATTTAACTTTGATTGATTCCCCTCTAAGAAAAACTTTGACTGATTCTAATAAACTTTAAATTCTAAACTGAAGAAATTAAACTTTCACCTATTTTTTAGGGAATAATTAATAAAAAATATAGGCAACATTTTTTTTTATAAAAAAATATAGGCAATAATTATTTAATTTTACTCTAGTATACGAAATCCAAGTAAAGAATAAAATATGAAGGTGACTTGATAAACTAAAGAGGTGAAGTCAAAGTTATCGACCTCTTTAAAGAGGTGAAGTCAAAAATATATTTTTTCCTCTATAAATAGACGAAATGACAAAGTTATTATAAACTCATATATCTTGTCGGATGACCTAAAAATTTCGTATTTTTTGTCAGTTGAGCTAAGTCTTGTGAACAAAAAGAGTAATTTTTTGAAAGAATATTATTAGGTTATAAATATACAATTATTAAAAAATTTATAAATATATATATATTTTTTTTTATAAATATACGATTTTGTGGAACACTATATCAATTCGTAATTCTTTGTATCTTTGCCTTATTTTTTTCTTTCTTTCTTTCTCTTGACTTGCTATATTGTGCAACTTAGTCCTTGAAAATTAAAACATTGTTCAATTTAGCTCTTAAAATTTTCAAAAGAGCACAATAGTTCCTTCATTAGCTGTGCGTCAGTTATATTCATTCCTCTGTCAATTTCAAACAATACCTATAAAGACGTGTCATGTTAAATGATGACGTGGCGCTCAACATGAGTTTCAAATCACATTCATGTTGAATCTTTAAGGAATGAATTGTAAATATTGAAGTGCTTGTTTGAAATTGTGTGGGTGTGTATATATGTTTGAAATCTTTACCCAAATATTGTGATTTGGTATAAGAGGAAGGATACTAGACATAGTTACAATTTAAGCACATGTATATGTGGAGCTAATTTGAAATCCCCATGTATTATCGTGGTCCGGAATAGACGAAAAGATGAAACTTATTGATACAACAAATTCAAAGGCTAAATTGAATGAGAATTACAAATTCATGAACCAAATTGTCTATTCACTCTTAAAATTTGGGTTTGTCCACAATAGAGTTTGATTCAAGTTTCATTAAATTCATTATCTAAACCAAAGATGAAACTTATTGACACAACAAATTCAAAGACTAAATTGAATGAGAATTACAAATTCATGAACCAAATTGTCTATTCACTCTTAAAATTAGGGTTGTCCACGAAAGAGTTTGGTTCAAGTTTCATTAAATTCATGGCCAAATACCTCCCCGGGTCCTTTAAGTTTCATGTTTGTTTCAGATAGATCCTTTAAGTTTCTAAGGTTTCAGATAGGTCCTTTAAGTTTCGAGTTTGTTTCGGATAGGTCCTTTAAGTTTATAAG
>Ga0228711_1007266_pt1 | contig 16121 bp, 8 predicted proteins | sample MedpolnodulmetaG_2_FD_177996 | JGI IMG/M metagenome (GOLD analysis project Ga0228711, IMG submission 177996) | Root nodule microbial communities from Medicago polymorpha collected in Santa Monica, California, United States - brown nodules | ecosystem: Host-associated > Plants > Roots > Nodule...
ATTTGCTCTTTGAAAATTTCCTTGCTTCCTGTGCTTTGGACCCTTTTTTGTCCCATACTTCCAATGATTTTGTCATAAAACTAACTAAAAATAGCTAATAAAAGAGAGATGACAGAGCGTCATCAACGACATAAAAATAAAAAAGTGAATCATCATCATATCCAATATAAATCATACAATTACAATGGTGAATGTATTTTTCAAAATTCTATAAAATAAAAACCCACCACCATACCAATAACTTTAGCAAAAGCTCCCACAGATACATATTATAATGTTCTTCATTTGGGATTAAATAATCGGAATCGTGTTGTAACTCCAATAAATACTACCTAAGCTTTTTCACCACATTGTCATTTCTTTGATATAAAATGGTGAAAAGAAGAAAAGTTTGTTCAAAATGGGCAAGTTGCCTCACAGCCTAAGTACAACATTTCATTTCATATTTTCCTTGGTTGACGAAAAATTGATGCATATCTTGTAGAGTAGGATCTTCCAAGAATTTTTTTAGCGGAAAGAACAATTGGGGAGAATACAGAAGTTCAACCAGAAAAGTTTAGGAAAACCGCAGCCATTTGATGAAGTATGGGAAGAGGATTTCCTGTCAGTATCACCTTCAATTGCACTATACATGTAGTTCCCACAAATTGGTTTTACAATGAAAATCTCATATTACAAACTCAATCTTTTTAAAGAACAGTTGAGTCAGCCCTTCAACCAGTCTCGAAAGTAAGATTGCATCTTTTCTCGATTAGCAGCATTTCCAACATTCACAGTAGGAATTATCTTGTCAGGCCTCAAAAACTGTTGGAAGATAAAAATGAATTCACTAACAAAATAATGTGAATATACGAATACCATAATTTTATTTTATCAAATGTGCATCAAAAAGTAATCATAATATTCAGTTATGGACCTGAACAAAATCTCGCAGTTCTGTAAAGCTGGAGTGCTCACTGTAGGGAACCCCTAGAAGAAGGGAGAAAAGGGACTCGTAAGCATTACTAGTAGTCTTCTAGCTAGATAAATATGTACTGAATGTTTATCAGAGAATAAACAACAGAGAAGCCCTTTTCAGTCAGAAACATGACTACTAAGCATTTCAGTAATTATGCATTGTCAATATATAGCTAAGCACTGAATCTAAGTTCATATTTTATATCAAGTATGGTTGAACCGCAGCTAATCATACCATACGTTGTGATATTTCCGTTGGAAACAGGTTTAATTAGTTCCAGATCATTGCCTATCTTCTCACTGAAAGTCCAACCTGACAATACAAAATATATATAGCATTGACATTATAACTATTCTATCAGTACAAATAACTTCTCCGTAGACATCTTGAAAATATACAAAGATGATAAAAAAGTAAGTATGGTAAAATACCTGTTGGACGAAATGCTAATACTGATGTAAATTGTTCCTTGTAGGTCTTCAAGTAGTCCTTCAAATTCTAATGTGACAAGAAAAACATAGGTGGTGGTTTATGAGATAACAGGATATAAGAAAAAAGGAGACTTTTGAGAGTAAAATGTATCGGCACAAAATTTAACCTCAATTCTCAGATTAGACATGGGCAGAACATGGAGAAGTGTGTTATTTCCATTTGTACAGAGTCTATCTGGATAGTCAGGGCAATCATAAGCTAGCAGTATCCTTCTTCTTGAAGCATTCACATAGATTTTTACCTGAATCAGAAAAGTGCCACGGATATGTGTGAATGAATCAAACAGTCTAGGAGAAAACAACCTAAAAACTGAAAGCCGTTTTTGATATAATTTGGGGAAAAAACAATCTACAGCCCATGAAGAGGCCCTAGTAACTATTTACACAGGAATTTGCTAGAGGAAAAAATATAACATACCCCAAGTGCCTTAGAAATTGCAAGATATACACATTCTTTACCAATACTGTATGCTCCAACAACCACTAAAGTTCTGGGATGCCTTTTGAGGTGATTCTTTGTAATCTTGACAACATAGTTGAGTACATCATCCTTAGAGGAAAACCTGAAGCAGAAAATTGTTACTAAGAACCATCAATTTATGTTAGAAGAACCAATGGTCATAGTTGTAACCAATGACAAATCTGTGCAAATTCTGTAACACGACCAATGTCTTACTTGTACTTTGGGTTGCAATATGTAGTATCCAAATAAAGTACATTCACACGTTTATTTACAAAAAGATTGTAGTCTTGCATTAGTTTACAAGCTCTAAAGTCCCCGGTGTGCAAATAACATTGTCCATTTGGGAGCTCAAAGTGAATCAAAGCTGCACCAGGGCAATGATTAGCATCTATCAAAGTCACTTTGATACCATCAATCACATATTCAGTGTCAAATTCCAAAGGGCAGATGTACCTATACAAAAAAATATATTATAAAAAGCTAACCACTTCATTGAAATGGAAAAGACAAAATCATAAGTGCATTTTGAATTTTAATTCGTGTGAGTGAGTAATATAGCCAGAAGGTATAAAAGATAGAAGAGTTTCTGAGTTCTTACGCAGGGTTTATATAGAGACACATTTGAACTAGCCGTCCCGTAAGAGGAGAGCAATAAATAGGCCCATGTGACCATTTCTTGCTAAGACCACCATAGTGATCGGCATGGAAATGACTAAGAAAGTACGCTGAGCACTCCTCAACACATCCATAACGAAAAGCATCAACTGTGAAGTTTGTCCCTGCATTAGCAAATAGACTAAACTTATAAACAACACAATTTTTTCTTATCATAACAAACCAGAAAAAGAAAACGAAAAAGAAAAATCAACATATATATATTGACAAACTGAGTTTTCAACTTAATTTACTTCATCATTCATTGCATTTGGACTTTTGGCATTTACACACGTCTAATCCAAAATCGACCACTCAAGATTAAACCTTTAAGCTATACAGCATAAACCCTTTAGAGTGATGTTGCATCTGAGTGTTCTACATGTGTCAGTGTCGACACTTAAACTACACTAACACATGAGGTTACATCCAATCACGTCTATTTTCAAATGTTTTTTTAGCAATGTCTACATAGTGTCAGTGTCAGTCAGCATCGTGTCTGATGTTTGTGTCTTTGTCGGTTCTTTTTATGATGAAATTATAAAAGAAAAGTCTTTTCAAACACATTGATATTCCCTTTTTGATTAATTCCTAAATTTTGAATTTATGAACTTATAAAAAAACAGAAAATATGTATTGAAACAAATTTCAACATAAAAAGTTACTAAAATGCATCAATAAAATAGAAGAAATTTCATTTCACCTGGCATTTTCTTATAAAAGGGACAAGAACGAGTAACCCTATTCTCTCCATGGAAACTCTTTCTCTTCCCAGAAGATTTTGAATTCTCAACAACTTTCCCTTTATCACGCAAAATGGAACCCCAATTTCCACTTTTCACACTCTTCTTCTCAGATGAAACACTTCCCTCACCTACTTCTTCACGATAACCACCTTGATTTGGGGATTCAAATTCAACATTTCTTTTAAATCCCCAAATCTGAAACAAATTTGCCTGCTTCAGTTTCTTCCCGGAAGATAACGAATCTCGTTCTGGCGTCAACAGAGAGGAGTAATCGGATCCGGAGCGGTAGAAATCGGCGGCGAAACTGCTTTTCTCCGATTCGATTGGGAGTTGTTGTGAGGGAAAACCTTCGTCGTCGAGTGGAATAGCATCGAACGAAGCGTCATCGTCGTTGACGTTGTAAGAGTCACCGTCGTCGTGATGTAAGGTTCCGGCTTCTAACGCCGGTGGAAATGAGGCGGCGGTGGGAAATGACATCGTTTTGGTACCGGCGCGAAATGCATTGAAAGTTAAAATACGATTTGGGTTTTTTAAATGAACCAGCGGGAAGGAAGATTAACGATTTGTTTTTCAGATTTTTCTATTTCCCTTTTTCATACTAGTTTTTCAACTACATTTTTTTCTTACAAGTTTTCTACTTTTTAGTGTCTGAATTATGAAATATATTAAAAGTTGATTATCAAATTTGTCATTCAGTCACTTGTTCAATACTAGCTTGATAGAATAAAAGATAAATTAGAGATTATAATGCATTTTTCTTTTTTTTTTTGGCAGATAGACGAGATGATAAAGTCATCGTAAATTCACACATACAAGGTGGAGGTACCGAGGTTCGAACTCTGGTTATGATGTCCGGCCTAACAATTTCGACATTTTTACCAATTAAACTAAGACTTATGAGATATAGTAAGTTTTTAGTTCACCAAAAGAAAATGCTACATTTTATAAAGTTGACGATTATTGAAATTAATAAGCATACATTTTCAACGTAAATTACAACGAGACATTCAATCTTTTATTTTATTTTCACTTCATACCATTTGAAATGGTGAATTCTTATTGAATGCACCTTAAAATTGGTTTATGATATCCTCTTTCAATCAAGACATCATTATGCTAAACCCAATGATAATGTTGTTCTTGCTAGAACTTCCAACGACCTAATATGATGGTGGTGTCATGACTAAACCAATATTTGTTGTGTGGAATGAGAGACATGGACTTAACCTGTGGCGGATCTTAACTTAATTTGTTGGGGGTGCCAAACTTCTATGTAATATATATTAAATGGTTTCAAGAAGTAGCAGTAATCAATAACTGGCTTAGTGGTATGACTTGTTTGAAAGTGACAATAGAATGTGGATTCGATTCCCATCAAAAACGTTTTTCTAATACAATTTGTAAAAGTATAAGATAAATATGTCAAAAAGAAGCCATGGGGTGTCGAATCAGAGACATTTAGCATATTATGGCACCCCTTTCCACTGCAACAGCCGCAATTTGATTGATAAAATACATCTAATATGGTATATAAGGAAAATCTGGGGGATGCTGGGCCCCCGCGGGTCTCTGAAGAGATCCACCACTGGACTTAACTGTTGAGTGGATGAGCTTATTTGTTTAGGTAGGAAAGTAACTTTTTTTTTTCTTTTTTTCTTTCTAATTACGTGGGGAGTCCATTATGCAAAACTCACTTAATCTTAAGATCGAGCTCTAGAGTTCTTTAACCGAAATAATAGGGCATATGGTCGAGTTGATAGGGAGTGTGGAAAACATGGCATAGTTGATATTATATGTGGTCGAACTCGTGATCGAGATAATATAAAATGTGGTTGAGTTGGCAGGAAAAGTGGTTTTGTTGAATTTGCAGGGATAGTCGTTGAGTTGTGCTTCGTAAGTTAGTAAGATGCGTCGAGATCACAATAAGGTGATCCAAACTCGGCGAGTAAGAACCGAATACAGGTAATAAATATTTATGCTACTACAAGTGCTTTTTTTTTTGTTACAAATAGAAAAAAGAAAAAGAAAAGAAAAAACTAAAATAGACTAATGTCTAGTGCATCATCAAGCAGCATGGAGGATAAATCTGGATGAGTTGTATCTAACATTACTAATTTCTAAGAACTTTTAGCATCTAATTTAGCCAAACAATCTACATTTAGTGCTTCTTAATTAAGCTAATCAAGTTACTGAGTATGTGAAACACATAAAGTGGATCATGAACCAACTGAATCACATGCAAGAAATCTGAATAACAAATCATCCACCGAAAATCAGTTGATCAACACAAATCCAGACCATGATAAATTGTACGAATATCAACATGTAAGATACAAAAAGATTGATATTACCATAGAAACCAACTGAAAAAGAGCCTTTATTATCTCAAATAAGACCACAAAACCTTGTTAAACCAGAATTGGTAAACACACTACATTTGGAAACTCTGATTCAATTACAAATGCATTTTTTCTAAGAGCAAGTCTTCCATAGTCACAAGTTATGTTATTTGATTTTTTTTATAGAAAAATTACGTTATTTTATTGGTCAATAATTTTATTTTCTTTATTGAGTTAAATAACGGAGCAAAAAAATACTCTTAAAAAAAGGAGTAAAAAAATAATAAATTCTACTCTTCCCAATTGTTTTTGCTCGCTCTCAACTACAAAAAAAACTAAATTGTCCATGCGTGAGTTAACTCACACTGATGTTAATCTTATGTTTTGCTGATATATAAATAGCTGCGTGAGTTAACTCAGTTGGGAATAGCAAATTGTATTAGGTAAAGAGCAGAATTCAAAAATAATTTCAGTCAAAGTGTCAAAGAAGTCAAGTTTTATGAATAATAATTGCAAGAATATTTTGTAATTTTTTTATTATTTGTGTTGACACAATCAAATGATAATACTGATACTGACTTAGTTAGCCACGTACCGATACCGGTCCAAATACAACCTTCATAATTGACGGTCATGAATAATTCTCATCTCTAACAGAAGCAGGTGCATACAAACGACGGGTATTTCACGGCAATAACAAGAAGTAAACGAACTTTCCATTAAAATACAAAATTCCTTAACCCTCAAGTATACGTCGTAGAAGGATCACTCATTCATTAATTCCTTACCAATTCATTCAACTACGCGTCCTACAAAAACACATACATAGAACCTATCAATCAATCAAACACAAAATGGAACCCAACAGTTTCATAGACCTAAAACTAATCTCATGCAAAGACATAAACGCATTCAACTTCTTCCAAAAACTAACCCTCTATGCACAAGTTTCAATCTCCACCGCCAACCCCAAAACCAAGCTCACCAATCAACAAAAACAACAACAACGAACACCAACTCACAGAGACACCGACGACGACGACGGAACAAACCCTGAATGGAACCACCAAACACGCTTCAACCTTTCCTTCCTTTCCAATCACCCAGATCCATCTGAATTCTTCTTATCCTTCCAGTTTCGCCATGACGGAGTCATTCTCGGTGATAAGTTCCTTGGAGAATGCCGTGTTCCGTTAACCGATCTGATTCGTGATAACGACGGTGTTGAGAGGTTTGTTAGCTACGAGATTCGTTCTGGTGATGGGAAATCCAACGGGATCTTCAATTTTTCATATAGGTTAACGGGAATTGGAATCGGAATTGGGATTCATTCGTCTCAGATTCTTTACGGGAGAATCTCTGGGTATCCTGTTATGACACCGGAGGATTGTGCTCCGGTGCAATCTCATGTACCGGAAATCGAGAGACCGTATTGTTATCCACCGGTTTGTGAGGGACCATTTGCGGTGGCGCCGCCGCCTCCGTCGATTGGAGGATGTAATTATGAATATAATTTTTATCCATCGCCGCAACCCTCTGTGTATCCGTATCCTCCTCCACCTTCTCCGATGCAGCGGCTTTATCCGCCTGTTGAACCGGAGGCCCATCATTGGCAGTCAGGCCCGTATTTTGAAAATAGGTGGTAATATGGAAATGCGATAGGATAGATTTTGTGCAATTGAAAGTTTGATTTTTGAGCAATTCTCTTTATTATTCAAGGAAATTCTTCATTGTTTGTTATAGTTTCTTCACATTTTGTATGCTTTTGTGTGAAGTTAATCTATGCTCCAGTATTGACTAATCAAGTAGCATTGTTGTAGATTGTTTAGTGTCTAATACAAGTGACCAAGTTTTGAATCTCCACTAGAAAAGACTTTCATTCTATAGTTAGAAAAGTATGTGATAAAAAAAGAAAAGGCAGTGTGTTAGTCATTGTGATGACTGGTGACCAACACCATATCAGCTGTTAATTATGCTTGCACCTTGTAAATTTGTAATGTCATACCAACTGTCCAAGTTTGGGTCTAATCCAACAAACGGAAAAACAATTTCCCCCATTATGTGTCTTTGATGTACAATTTCCCCACACTCCTGCATCAACTACACAATCACTGAATTTAATTGCCAGCTTCTCTAGCTTCCAAAATCAAACTGGAAATTAAATCTTGTTCAATTGGTCTAAACTGCCCAATTTAAGACGCAACTGTGATCGTCCAATTTGAATAATTGAATCGTGTATAATAATGGTCTCGACCACTTGCTTATGGTCAAATTCTATGTACAATCATGTCACCAAACTACCTTATCTCGCTTCCCTTAAGCCCAAAGCTTCCGCCTCATAAGGTTGTGGAAGGCCCTTGAACCCTGCAGTTTTTGCCACTAAATATTCTCTGTTTTCCCTCGTAGACACATTCCCATATTCTACCAATTTGTTCCTTAAAAACAGTCGTGTCCACATTACACTTAACATCGGCCACTTTCGGCTTTCTCCACAGCGTCGGACCTTGGTTGGTTATCGAGTTTTTGTTCCGTCCGTCCCATCCCATGTTGTACGAGACTTGCTGTCCTGGATCTGCTGCCATTGTAGCAGATGAACTTCACATGCCTAATAGTTGAAGACTAACATTCTTATTAGAAAAAGTGAAGACTGGCAGTTACCAACACGTGAAAATTACTGATGGTAGCTGGCTGGAATTTTCAGATACAGGAGCTGGTGGGTGGGGTCTTAAATCCCCAAAACACTTTTTTATGATTAGGCAAAACAAGAAAACAGATAAACTTGTTAATAGAATAAAACATAGAACACCAAACGTGCACCAATGATGGACACAGAAGAACATTATGCATATCCTTCATTATACAGAATATTCATGTGTTACTGAAAACAAATGGGTAAACACACAAATTGTTTTTTTTTTTTTTACAATATAAATACACAAATTGATGACTGAAAATTTAGGATATATGAATATATTTCAAAATGATTTATGAAATTGAATGAGTTTAATCAAGTTCGTCCATCCATTTGTATGTGTAAAGACTAGAATTACATCAAGTTGTCAATGATCCATTTGGTAGCAGATTCACAAACACAGAGAGACGAACTTGCATAAAAATCGACTATGCATCATAAACACTACAACACAATTTAAACATCACAAAATAAAATGTAAAATTTTAGAGAACATATTCTTAAAGATTCTATACAAGAAGCTAGTTGATCAATGTTGATCAGCATTCAGAAATGCAGATAGGGAGTTTATATATCATTATTCAATTTGTCTTTACATTTCTTCTCTAGGCATTTGGAGTAATTACCAATTTTACAAGGTTTTAAATCGAGATTGTAGCGCGTTTAACTTCATGTTTTATATGATTTTACCGCGGATCCCAATGAAGTTAAATCCTTGATACTGTAGTCCCGATGAAATGTAGCGCGTCTAATGTTGGGATCCTTGGTATTACTGCGGCAGCGAACTTTTTTTAAAACCTGGGCAATTGCACACGGCCTTGCGTCCTTAGTTGCTCATAAAACCTTCTAATGAAATCCTCAGCCTCATCATCAACTTGACAATTTCCAATCTCATCATTATCCCCCAATGCAGAGTAATTGGAGACCCTCACAGAAAAAGGTGAGAGAAGTGGGCTTTTTCTCTCTTCAGATGAATCAACCTTAAAATTGAATGTGTACTCGGGAGTCTTAGGCACCATAACCTTACCACCCTTAGACACATTTTCAATGTCAAATTCAATTGGTGACAATTGATATTGACAAGGTAAAGGTTCCTCATCAATAACATCAGGAGCATTAATACAAGGAAAATTGAACTGGTGCTTACGTTTTGACATGTTGAAAAAAGCAGGATTTGGACTATTACTACAAGAGAATTCATAATCATGTACCATAAAACCACCACCATTTTTTGATGAACGATGGTGGTGACGATTATGGGATGACATGAGATTGCTCAAAGATTTTCTTAGCACTTTCCCTTTCTTCATCATCAAATTCATGTCCATAATCATCTTTCTCTTTGATACTAGACTCTTCCTCATCATAAAGAATGTGATCCTCAACACATTCCATAGTCTTTTGGCGACAACTGATGAATGTACCTCCATTTCTCAAAACTATATAATAAAATTAATAACTATACAAAATAGTGAAGCAGGTGAAGAATATATAATAATTGAATGGTGGAATTCTTGTCTCTACGAGGTTAATAGACCTCGAAGAAGATCAAGAACCAAAATGTGAGAATGTGAAAGGTGGTGAAGAGTAGAGGGATTATATAGTGGTACATTAATTTATTTTTGCTTTCTTTGTCACACTTTTATTTAATTTTTAAAGCATAAATGAAGAAAAAAGGTATACTTTTCAAATTAGACCCAACAAACGCTCCTAAGCATTCCATTTGTATCCGTTTTAAAAATCATAAATCAAACATTAAATAATTAATGAAGGGTTTTAATAGAATTAAATTAATCCTAACGTTACAATGTGTTAAAATGTAGTAGTAGTAGTGGTGGTTGATGTGTTGAACTCAGTCAGGTACAGCTACAACACACCGTGTATATGTACAAAACTTGTTATAAAAGAATAGTTCAACGGCTAAAATATGAACTGGCAAAAATAGTGAACAGCCAACAAGGGACCCAATTGTTTCTGTCATTTTTCTAGTAATGGACAAGAACATTAGATAGAAGCTTCATTAGTACATTTAAGAAATAATAATCAAAGAAACTATACGCGACCTATCTGTTTTAACACCAGTCACCTTTGTTTATCCAATAATATTATGTTCCCCTACAACCCTTCCTTATGGATTAAGACTAATTTGTGAATTCTTAAAGTGGTTCTTGCACTTTCCTTTTTCAGCTAAAATATGTTGCTGCCACGAAGAAGCTTGGAATAAACATTGCAAATTCATGGATAATATAATTTGTTTGTTTTCAACAATTTACTAATTATTATGTACTTTAATAACAAAAATAATTCTCTCACGATGGGTGTGTCACCAAGATTCTAATTTGTTTCATTTTATTCCACCAACAGAGGTATTGTTTGCCAAAAAGAAAATATGTTCAATAACAAAAAAATAAAGTTCCTTTTTGAAAAAAAACAATAAAACAAAGTTTTTACGTTTATGTGTTGCTACCACATCCACATTCATTAGCACTACACCAAAAAAAAAAACAATATTCGTTGGTATATTTAATTTATCCATCAATTTTTTTTAACCCTATGGTTTGATGAGAAAAGAACCATTATAATCGGAATTTTGATCCAAAGATAAATAAAACCTTACAAAAAAATTAGTTCACTCATAAATCAAACTTAAATTCTCCTAAACATGTCTTTTATGGAGCTCATCAACCACTTGATATCAATTGTTTGATTAGATACATTTACTCTTTTTTTTGCAAACACAAAATGATATTTATTCATTCAAATTGGTAAAGTACATTAAATACAACCACATATTCAACATCGCTAAAAACGTAAAGGATAAATTTACGAAATAAATCACAACAACCAAGTTAATAACATACAGTACAATGACAAAATGTCTACAAATAATATGAGGAAAAAAAAATAAAGTGATTAGGATATTCATGTCTCCTGATCTACAACGTTGACGCACAAATCATTGATTGAATCTGTAATTGATTGAAACCGATATTTCAATAAGAACCAAACAAAGACGAGAAATCAAACAACACTACTCAAAATGACGAACAACACAACACCACACTCAAACGACAGAATCATGAAAAATACACAAAAGAAAAACATGATACATGTGAAAACCACTTATGTGTGAATTAAGATTAAGAGAATCAAAAGAAAAAAAAATGTAGTGTATGATTCTAGACCAAAAAATTACCCAATACCACCCATCTCCGGTGACCGAATGAGAAAGAAAACTTAGAGAGAAAGTGAAGTTTCTCTCTATAAAAGATAAGTATAGTTTGTTATAATATGAATGTGCAAAATGTATATGATTATGATTTTAATCAAAATCTAAATTTCATAAAAACTATCATTCATAATTTATGTACATTAACACAATAAAAAAAGTGGACTGACGTCTGAACACTACGATAAGAAATTCTACATTCTTTTAGTTTTTGAAAGATTTGGTAATCAAATTTTGTAGTTTTTAAAAATCCAAACATAATTGTATTCTAGATTTTTTTATATTTTAAAAATGAAATATTAAAGCATGACATACTTCAACAAAATTCTCAATTATGTGCAAGTGCAATTGGATGTGGAATCGTGAAGTATGTGGATCACTTCTTTTGGATTATCCTTTTTTGGTTTGAGATGGCAACTAATTAGACATTGGCTTGATATTTGCGCAGCTGATCCACACCGAATACTGGATCATTTTATTCAGTTTGAGCAGATGAGTGATAACTCAAAATCTCTTCGATCTGCTTTAGATTTAATTTAGTTTGCTTGTGTTAGGTGGTATAGAAAGAAAGAAACAATATGATTTTTAATAATAAGGAGGAATCGTTACAACATATTTTGGATAGAATCAATCTATTCTCTTTTTGCTGGTTGAAGGCAAATAACGGTCATATGTACATTTGATTTCCATAACTGGTGGCTTTATCCTTTGCTTTGTTTGAGAATTGGTCTCATCTCCATTGTTAGGGTTGGTGTCTTATAATTATTTTGAACTTATTGTGTTCTGATTTTGCACTCCTTGTGCTTTTGAAAATGATTATTTCGTATTAATATATCTTATTTTGACTTATTTAAAAAAATGAAATATTTGAAACTCAATTATGTTCAGAATTTTTCAAAAAGTGAAATATTCTTGAATGTTCTAATGGTTTCAATGAACTTCTGGGGTATGAGGACCAACAGGGGTATAAGTAGAAAATGGAGTAATAACTATTTTGGTTCTTGAATGTGTAACGAATAGCCACAATAGTCTTTAAATGTGCACTTCACTAGTCAAAATAGTCTCTGACATTAAAATAATTCTTCAATGCTGACATTAATTTTTTTATATATATGGACTGATATGATAGTAAATAAGTACTTATAAAGACTAATGTGACAATAAATAAGTATATTGATGGACTACTAATATGACAATATTAACAAGATATTTAAATGTAAATGACTATTTTGACTAACATTGTGCACAATAAAAAAATATTTAAATTTTTTGATATATTGTAGAATTATTACGGATGTAAATGACTATTACCCATAAAAATTATCAATCATAATTTCTTCTCTCAAAATGGACTCAAGGTCTAGGTCCATCGTTGTTCTTCTTTCTATTGAAAATCGCACATTTTTCCTCTTTTCTCCTGAGTATGATACTACATGGCAAGAAGAAGCCACAATCCAAAGAAGCGAGAGTTAATCTCTCAACAAAAACAAAAAACCAACAAAAGCCAAAGGCCTCACAAGCTTAACATTAGACTCTTCGTCTTTTTAGATTTCAACACACTAATGTAAACAATCTTTTTGATTTAGTTAAGGAGTTTCTGAACTGATTGGTGAATGTGCTGAAATTTTATGGCATTCCTTCCCTTCCAAATCATATACTGCGTAATACTCAAGATCATTCTACTCATGCATGAGTACCAGTGTTCCTGTTGCACTGACTTTTGCATCACAATCTGCCAGTTGCAAGCATTAATGTTCATGTTACTCCATTGCATTGCACCTGCCCATACAACCTTTGAATACTTACAAGTAAAGAATAGATGAGAATGAGTTTCATTCTCTTTTTTACACAAGATGCACGTTTGGTCACAATAAATTCCAACTTTACTTAATCGGTCACAAGTTGGCAATCTACCATGAATAGCTAGCCAAGTAACAAACAAACCCTTTGGAGGGGCACGCTTATTACATTTCATTTTCCTCCAACTAACTTTGACAAAATCACCTCTTAAAGCATTATACATTCGCTTAATAGAGAAGTTAGCTTGTTGAAAAACATTACCATTGACATTGGAAAAAGTTTTAGCGCCATCAAAAACTTTTCTTACTATCCATGAAGCTTGTGATGGTACTTCTATTAGAAGCACATTTATCCCTTTTATATAATATTCATGAACCCACTTCGCCCATAAGACATCTTTCTTATTGGTCAAGTTCCAAAACTGCTTACTAAGAGCAGTTTGGTTCCAACAATTCAAATCTATGACATTCCATCTACCATAGTGTGATAGATTTATTACTTCAGAAAGAAACAGGTAAACGGTTATTAAAGTAGGAAGATTGAATTTGAGTCTTCTCCCTTCTGGAATTCTACCCCCTCCCCTTTGCACTTCTCCCAATATTTAGGATTCTACATTTTCCTTTCGTACTTCTAGGAAATGTAGTAATTTCATATTTCCCTTTGTAATCTTTTGTATCGGACCTCTATCCTTTTTACTAGGGGTGTTCATGTCTAATCCAATCCAATGCAAACCGCGGTAACCGAATCGAAAAATAAAAAAAAGAACCAAACCAAAAACCGGAAAAAAAAACCTCGTAATTTTAAATGGATTGGATTTGTTTTCGATTCCCTTAGTATAAACTGATCCAATCCAATCCAAATCGAAATATTTACACTTGTATATTTATAAATGTTTCCTTAATTTACAATTATGTAACTAATTTTTAGACTTGTTTTTTAATAATGTTGACTTTTTTTCTTCGTTTTTGTAAGAAATGTTATTAATTTACGATTCTGTAACTATTTTCTTTAACCTACTATTTTATTTGTTTTGTGTTACTTTTATTTTCTACTTATTCATCTTTTTCGCAACCTTACCTTTTTATGAAATGTCATAAAATAATATATTTTCTTAAAAGAAAATGAAAACATATACAACAATGAAAACTGAAAACCAATCCAATTCAAACCGAACAATTTTGGACCAAATTTGATTTTAAAACCAAACCAATTGGATAAACAAATAACAAAATCGAAGAGATTGGATCAGATGATTTTTCCTCCCAAAACCGAACCAATCCAACCCGCAAACACCTCTACTTTTCAAGATAGGCTTAATTGCACTTTTGGCCCCCTAACTTTTCAAAAGTTGCGATTTTGGCCCCCTAACTAATTAAAATACAAAACAGCCCCCTATGTATTGGATCTTTGGCAGTTTTGGCCCCCAAGGCCGCTTTTGACTTAGTCTTCGCTGACGTGGCACCCACATCCCTTAATTGAGGCGCCACGTCAGCGAAGACTAAGTCAAAAGTGGCCTTGGGGGCCAAAACTGCCAAAGATCCAATACATAGAGGGTTGTTTTGTATTTTAATTAGTTAGGGGGCCAAAATCGCAACTTTTAAAAAGATAGGGGGCCAAAAGTGCAATTAAGCCTTCAAGATATCATTTGTTGACCATTAGGATATCAATGTTATATAACATTGACTAATGAAGGTGTGTCACATAGCACTTCACATGCATATTTTTTCTTTTTCCTCTTTAGACCTTCCTATGTGGCACACCTTCATTGGTCAATGTTATATAAAATTGGTATCCCAATGGTACACAAGTCGTGTCCCTACTTTTCACTGCATCAATACAAAGTTACTATTTAGTCTCATTAATTTCAAATCTCTAGCATCCAATTGCATAACTCTAACATTTGAGTTTTCATGACCTAAACCACTGTTGCTGATAACACTCACATGAATGAGATGCAAATAACTTTTGCCAATATGAACGCCACCATGAAAAAACTTGCTGAGGATAAATGTCATATTGAACGTTTGCGTAATCGTTCCACATATTTGGAGTGTTTGTAATGTGTGGATATCCACCTTGGATCCCTACAACTTGGTCCAACCCTTTCTAGTGGTACAAACTTACAAGTATCGAAACCTCCATTTTAGGTTCAAAACGTTCAAATTGACTTCCGTGAGTTTGATGGCTGGAATGTCGTTCACTGTTTTAATTTGATCTCTAAATTGGCCACTAAAGTAAAATTTTCTATGTAAAGTGCAAAGTATGAAGATAAAAGTAAATTGTGAGAAAAGAGATAGTTTGATCGGTTGTGTCTAAAATGATATATGTACTCGGCTATTCTCGTGGGTGATGTGCGTGTTAGTGTGCTCTTTGACAAGTTTATATGGCACCTCGATCGCCTTTGACATTGCTTCCCCTATTTCTCGGCATCTCCATATTCCTCATCCACACGTTCTTTCTCACTTATGAACATGCTCCGAAAAAATAGTTGTATCAAGTTCATTGAGATAAAAACATAAAACATGAGTCTTTGCTGTTGTATTTTCAATTTCCACATCCCTTTGACATACTGATTTTAACAACCCAATAACCTTTGTGAGACTTAATGGACCTGATAAAAATTCGGCAAATCCCTATTCGCTCACTTTGGCATCAACTAAACCTAATTCGGTTGTTGGCCGTTTTTTATTAGGAACTTAGATTATTTCTTGTGAGACAAAATATGTTATATCCTTTTTTTTTTTTAAAT
>Ga0228711_1007270_pt1 | contig 16120 bp, 5 predicted proteins | sample MedpolnodulmetaG_2_FD_177996 | JGI IMG/M metagenome (GOLD analysis project Ga0228711, IMG submission 177996) | Root nodule microbial communities from Medicago polymorpha collected in Santa Monica, California, United States - brown nodules | ecosystem: Host-associated > Plants > Roots > Nodule...
ATGATATAAAAAAAAAAAGCTTAAATGCTCTTTTGGTCCCTTAAGTATTTATTTGGTATCGTTTTGGTCCCTTAACGTTTCCAGAGCCAATGCCAAAACGACACGTGTACTACACTTAACGTTTTTCTATTAAACCTAACGGAAACCTAACGGAAGGGACTAAAAAATGTAACGAAAATTAAATTAAAGTACTCAAACGGTCTTTTTTTTAGTTAAGGGACGAAAGCGATACCAAATAAATACTTAAGGGACCAAAAGAGCATTTAAGCCTATATAAAATGGATAAATATTAAGGACCAAAATCCTTCATATGATCTAACTTGAAATAACAAATTAATTTGTTTGGATGCAACAATATAAAATGATTTTTTGTTACAAAATTACTTTCATCTTTTGATACTTATTTTCTCTACTCTCTAAAAATATTTTTTTAAAAAAAAGCTAATCCTAGTATATATCTTTTCATTTGAAAGGTGATATTTTTGTGTGGATCCTAGTTAAAAAAAAACTATCAAACAGATAGATTGCTCTTTAAAGTAATTTTGTGTAACTTATAACAAACAACTTCATCTAGCATGTTTGTTACGGATTAGAATCAAGGTTAAACTGCACTTTTTGCCCCGTCAGTTTTAAAATATTGCAATTTTGTTTCCCTATTAAAAGAAATTAAAATTTTACCCCTTAATTTTACCAAACGTTGCAAAGCTAATGAGAAGACGTCACATGTTCCAAAATAGGGGGTCAAAATTGAAACTTTTTGTAAAGATAAAGGGTCATAAGAACTTATTTCCCTAAAGATAGAGGGTTAAAAGAGCATATTTTCATAATGTTAGATGGTCAAAAGAGCATATTTTCCTAAAGATAGGGGGCAAAAATTTCATTTTTTTTAATAGGAGGCCAAAATCGCAACATTTTGAAACTTATGGGGGAAAAGTGAAGTTTAGCCAATAATTTTATATTAAAGGATTTTTTTTGTTAAAAAACACTTCATTCTTTTGAGATAAAATTGTTTTTTATTATAGTCATTAACTTTCATAAATACATAATAAAAATATACTATTGACTGTTACTATTTTTTTTAAGGAAATATTATTGACTAATACTCCTGATGATAGAAAAATTTAAAATATAATGAGTAGTTTGTTGAGAATAAATACAAAATAAAAGATATACTATTGATTGATATTATTGATGATTAGAAAAAATTTAAAATATAAAGAGTAGTTTGTTGAGAGATATATGCTACATAAATATTAAAAATAAATTAAATTTAAAATAAAATATTTAGTTAATAAGATCAAAAAATAAAATATTAAGAATAAATATGGAAGCGACATGTGGCATAAAAAAACTTACTTTATATATACTAGCGAAAAGAAGGGCAGTCACGTGCCCGTCTTTTCGCACTTTTTATTGCGCTAACATTTGAAAATTATGAACGGTGTTTTTTTATTAAATTTTGATTTTGTTTAAAACTAAAAAAAATATAAATGTTTGTTACTTTTAAGTTATAAAAAATCAAACTAACCATGATTATCTCTTTCAACGACACCGACAATAATACAATAATACAATATAACAAAAAAAAAATCTAAATTCTTTTTTTAATGACACCAACAACAATTATATTATAGAAAAAGTTGTTTAAGGGTATAATTGGAATGAAAAAGTAAGTATAAATATGTTCATCTAGTTTGTTACGCTTTTTAAATGATAAAGGAAAAAAACAAAATATATTCATATCGTGTTTGTTACATTTGTTTTAATATTTAAATTTATTTTTATCGATTTGTTACATGTGTTATTTGTATTGAAAATTGAGGGTATTTTTGAAAAGAAATATCCAATCCAAAAGTGTTGAAAGAGGTAGTTTTCTTTATATATTGTATAAATACTATTGATTATCAATTGTAGTTAAAGCATAGATAAATTTAATAAATAAAGATAAAGGATTGGGAAAAAACTATAAGTAAAAATGTGACTATTTTGATAGGGAATGAAAAATATTTAAGCGCACAAAGAAACAAATATTTTTTTAAAAAGAAAGAGATCTGCATTTTGAGAATTATGAACGATACGAACACTTTTTTTTAACACTCTATCTAACATTCATTTAAGCAATTGAACTGACATGGATTTCGCTGAATAAGGTAAGGGTCTCGTTGACTAGTACTTCCAGGATATTAATCAAGGATTCTAGGAATATAAGTTTTGTCTTGAAAATATAAGTGATTACTTCAAGTAATGATTACATCACCTTCTTTTTTTGAAAAATTTACTTGTTTTGACTGCTTAATCAATTTTCTTAGAGCACTGTTTAACATTCTTGATAAGATACTAAGTGTTAGAAAATGATTCTTGATAACTTGTGCCCTACGGGCACAAGATAAGAAACTGAATGTAGAAATTTAACTTTGAAAATTGTGCATTCATAACCTTAAAATTTTAAAAACTTATCTATTCAATACAATATTTATTATTTAATTCTATTTTAAGATATTTATCTTGTGCCTTAATGACACAAGTTAACACTTCCCTTAGAAAAAACATTAGAAAGATACTTCCCCTGTCTTATAATAACCGAGTCTTTTATTCATTTCATACATATTAAAAAAAAGTGTATAAGTGAAAGAGATAGAGAAATAAAAATTGTTTTGAATGTCCTTGTCAAGTATTGGTGTATATACCAAATGTAAGTAAAATATATTAAATTGGAAGTGACAAAATTAACATTAATGAGAGTTATATTTAGAAAAACAATTAATATTACATTGAAAAGAAAAATGGGTTAATTATTTTTTTAAAATATATTATTTTAATAATATTTTTTTTTTGCAAATAAATCCGTTATTTTAGGATAGATGAAATAATATTTTTAGCATTTCTCAATAAACATGTCTTTTTTCTTCCCCTAAAAAATATGTCTTTTATTTGTGCGTTTAAAGATTACATTTGATTTTGTGATTCTCCATGATTTCTTCTTGGGTTAAATTTGAATTTGATTGACTTGGAGGATTATCGGGCTCATAGCACGACTCCTTTAAGTCACATTTATCATATTAAAAAACTGAAATACTACATTACGCAAGCTTGAGGAAAACTGCTGTTTGCACATATTAAAGGACTGAAAAACACCAGTAAAAGACCAAAATGCTCCTTCGGCAGTTAATTGACGCGGAAACTTCGACAGTTAACTGCCGCGGAAATTCAATACAAAAAAGTCACATTTAATACTATTTAATTCATTGTGATTCTACAAGGAAACATAATCAACCCTCTTTTAAGGTCTTGAATTACATTAAAGAATTAAACAAGAAAGTTATGATTTTCTTTTTCTTTTTTAAAAAGAAGCAACACTGAAGGCACTTTAATTGCGTAATGAAATCAAAATTTGAGTCAAAGAAATAATACTCGACTTTATCAATCAAGGATGTATATCTTTGCTGATTTAAATCGTTAATTAAAAAAACAATTAAATCTCATACAAATAAAAACATGAATCATGTTTGACCATATTAAAAAAATTATTTTAATATTATTTATTAAATTAATAACTTTTTTTTTTTTGCATCGAATTCAATATTTCCTCAAACTTTTTATCAAAAAAATAAAATAAAGATTATAACCCAGTCATCCAAATTTAATGTCATGAATGCACAGTTTTTTTAATGTAGAAAATATCATGTGCACAACGATTTTTTTATTTATTTAAAAGGGAGTAATTATATTTAATAACTTAAGGATAAATCATGGAAATATTTAGCACCTTGTCTCCATGTAACTAATGATTAACGTATAGAGACTATTCAACAGTTGGATGCAGCATTACTACACCAATACATGTCCATGTAAATTAGGATGATATTTAGTAGCAAGTGCATTCTAATTTGATTGTCTTGATCAGTAGGAATGGAAAAAATAATAAAGGGAATAATTTTCAGCAATTGAATGACATCAATCAGAATTAATTCTCTTGATTCCATCCATCTGAACGTGCATATATATATATATATATATATATATATATATATATAACGCGGTAACAAACATTCACATTAGCCGCCATCAAAAAATTATATTTGATTATGTTTTACTTAATTTGCATTTAATTTCATTGATTATTTGTTATGGAGAAAATGAGAGGGAGAATAAATTAATTTGCATTTAATTTCACTTTAGAAAAAATGAGGTTTGAAATTCCGCGGCAGTTAACTGTCGAATGGACGTTTTGGTATTCTACTGGTGTTTTTCAGCTCTTTAATATGTGTGAACAACATTTTTCAAGCTTGAGTCACATATTTACTAAGAGCATCCATAACGGTAGTTCCTAAATAAGGACTACTTGGATGGACCCCACATTACACATCACTTATTTATAATATTTTAATAAAAGTACTTATTAATGACTCCAATGAGAGTACACTAATAAGAACTCTAATGAAAAATACTTAAATAACCCCCACTAACTTTACATCATTAAACAAAAATAATTTATTTATTAAATTATAAATTACCTCATAATATTTAATTATAATCCTTGAAAAAATTAAATTATAAAATATTTATTTATTCGTATGAACTTAAATTTCTGCCACATTTATTAATAATTTGAAAATAGAAAAATTAACATTACAAATTTTACATTACTTCGTTAAAAAATAATAATAATAATTTGCATGAATTACATTTTATTTAAAATGATGACAAATAGATAAAATAATATTTAAAACAACTATTAATTATTATTTTTTAAATCAAAACAACTATTAATTATTAAAATATTACTTCTTTTGTTAGCGGGACCAATTAGTACACATTTTATTACTTCTTTTAAATGTGTGACTCGTTAGTTGCCCAGGAGAGAGAGTCCTTATATAGTTGTTCGTTCCTTAATGAGGACTCATTTTTTCTTTCTCCAATCCCCGTTAAGGACCCTCCATTGGAGGAAGAAAAAATGAGTTCCCGTTAAGGAACGAACAACTATATAAAGACCCTCGTTCCTGGGCAACTAATGAGTCTCACGTTTAAAAGAAGTAATAAAATGTGTACTACTTGGTCCCGCTTGCATAAAGGAGTAATAAAATGTGTACTACTTGGTCCCACTTGTAAAAAGGAGTAATAGGTAAATTATTTTTGTTTAATGATTTAAGATAGTGATACATATTTAAATATTCTTCAATAAATTCCTTGTTAGTGTATCGTCATTGGAGTCATTGACTCCTTAATAGGTACTTTTATTAAAAAATTATAAATAAATAATGTGTCACGTTGAGTCCATTTAAGGAGTCCTTGTTAGGGAACTATCATTGTGGATGCTGCTCTAACTAAACTAAATGACACTAATGTCAGTAGCAGTTAATACTGTACGCAAACTATGATTTCATCATGCCTTTGCCGTGCTCTGTCGGAAAGATAACAGTCTGCAAAACAATGACGTGTAACCCTACCTCCCCTGTTAATAATTATAGACAACGTGAGGAACATAAATATTATTGAACTGATGATTAAACTCTAGTAGTCACGTACGCTAGATTTGATATGATTTTGAATCTTTGTTCTATAAGGAAAAAAAACAGGGTGGAGCTATTAATCATAAAAAGAAAGAAAAAAGTCCCCTTGCTTGGTATTGAAAAAAAGTGTAAAAGAAATTTTATTTTAAATTTGTGTTTTTAACATATTAAAATATCAAAAATAATTTTTTTATGTAAAAATTATCAATTATTTTTATTATTAATCCTCCATAAAACTAAAAAAAGTAAAGTAACTGTGTCTCTCGGGTCAACGTCAGAAGACTAGTGATAAACTGTCAATTCTTGGAGATTAGAAGAATCCTGCATGCATGATCTCGTGTTTCTCTGACACTGCCCCATTTTATACTTCTTCTAAATCAGCTACAGTGAATATTACAGCCCCAGGATTGATTTTACTCCAATTTTAGTGGAGTATGACACTTTGTGATATGATGATCTGTATGACCCACTCTATAGAAAAGGGTTGACTTTTTTTTGAAAGAAAAGGGTTGACTGATCATAATTTCATATGCTTCATAGTTGTTTCAAGGACCCAGATTCCCCGCTCTAAAAACATGCAGTTTCACGCTAGTGTAGCCAATCTCGATCAATGCTTTATGATTGTTTGGTTTAGATTATAAAATTATTTTAACACAGTAGAACGATTTCAGCCGTCAATTGAAGATTAGACATGTAAGATACTCCCCCCGGTCCTATTTATAGGAAAAATTTGACTTTTTAGATTTATTGAGCAATTGATTTATCTTTTTTTTTACTATGAGTACTCATTATTATTATTTGCAATAAGCTAACTTTGTCTCTTAAAAGTATACATGTTAACGATATTATAAATAGAATGCATAATTTTGTATTTTCAAAATTAACTCACAACAAAAACTGAAATGTGTGGAACAAATTTAAATGGTAATCAAGATCCAAACGGTCTCATGTAACAACAATGACAAATACTTAGATCTAAGTGTAAAATAAATCCACAAACATATTCAAAGCATGATAATAAGAGAGTATGCCCAAATCAACATATCATTATTATTTTACTCGATTCAACCCAATTTGACTTACGTTTGAGGGAGAAAGTCGTTCTTCAATTCACTATAAAATAAATGATATAAAGAGATTAAAAAATAATAGATACATGCTAACAATGTATCAACTCAAATTTCTATTTTTCACCTCATTCAAATTCATAATAGATTCTAAAAGAACAACAAATGCGAAGGTTTTGATCTCCCCATGATGAAATCTCAGCCACACAAGACGTATGAAAAATGTTTTTCAGTCTCGTGATCTCATATAAAGACACTCAACTTTTAACCTCTAATTTTTTTTTAAAAATTATTTCCATTGATTTGTCAGGAGTCCTTTGATTTTGCCTTAAATCGAACATGCGGCATGCATGAAATGCTACTGATATATGCTTGTATGATCAGTGTTATAGATGACTACATGCATGCAAATACAAGTTTTGTGGTATAGATATGCGACAGTGATGTTGCGAACCTATCATGTAGTAGAATATTCTACATCATGACAATGCATATATTTCTTTTTTGGTAGATAAACGAGATGACAAAGTCATCATAAACTCACACACATAAAGTAGGGGTACCGGGGTTCGAACCCCGGTCATGATATTCGGCCAAACAATTTTGCAATTTTAATCAATTGAGCTAGAACTTATGAGACTTTCTTTTATTTTAGATGTACATGGAAGGTTAGTTGGGATATTTTATTTTTAGACAAGGTTGCATTGCTATATCATTTTCAATCCTTTTCGCAACAAGTGTCACATTATTAGGAAAAAAAATTCATCAGGTATTATTGTTTTAAAAAAATCATCCAAACCGTTGTTAAAGCACACAGTTTTCACCATCATTAAATGATGATTAATCTTCGTCGAATATAATTTGTTGAACATATGTACATTGTCACTTCTAATCAACCAAATTTTAACCTTAAACCTTTGTTTAAAAAACTCAAATCTATTATCATTTGGATAATTTCATATATAAATTAAACCATTTTTTATTTATATTTTTTATTATGTGTAAATTAAATAAATGTGAGACTCATTGTCCACCGTGGGACATATAGAGTTGACAATTGATATAAGCATGCTCGACCGCGCTTCCTTGATCTTCACTTATCAATTCTCACATGGACATATATGTATGTCTTCCAACACAAGTCATTGACAAATATTCCAATTATTCTTATTATTTACATCTTTCTAATTCTTTAGATAGTTTTTATAAACTAAATATTAAATATATCTTGACCTTTTATAAACTCACTGAAATACCCACAAAAAGAAATTCACTAAAATATTTTTTCTCTCATTAATTGTCATGTAAGATAACTATTTTTTTTTTGGGTACCCAAAGGCCCGAGATAACTATTTTCTATAATGGATCATAAGCAAAAAATAAATAAATTAAATAATGTACATTAAGAAATGTAGTTGATCATACGTTACATCTCAGTAAAAAAAAACTACATCAATTTTCTAAGCTATCCCTCCATGACTAATAAATTGGTTAATCTTTCCAGGAAGTATGAGTTAGTTTTGTTTATATATAATTTTGCTTATATTTATCATGAAGGGAGTAAAAAGAAAAACATAATTGACAAAAAGAAATGTAACACTGAAATTTGAAAACGAAAGATCAATAGAATCAAAGATATATTAAAAAGATAACATTTATTTCAAAAAAATACAGTGATATTAACGCCATTAAATATCAAAATAGGTGGGCTTGGATAATGTTTCTTGGTGGTTGAAATGGATATCTTAGTTCCATCTACTAACAATATTTGAAAGTTGAATTCTTCAAAAAAAAAAATATTTGAAAGTTGAAGTACAACAAAATTTCATAATCGTCATCTTTAAAACTCATGATCTCCTTAATTTTATGTGCATAATGGTCATTTTGCAAAATTTAATTTAATTGTTTTAATTTTTAAAATTAATTATGGACAATGATCATCACAAATGTAACAAATTTCCATGCATAACTATGAAATTAATTAATTTGTTAAAAAAAAATTACGGATAATAGTCATCACAAGTCTAACAAATATTTCATGGATAACTATAGTATCAATTTATTTGTTTTTTAAAATATGACTTAAAAACAAATATTATGGAATTATCCACGATATAACAAATTACCACGCATTCCCTCAAAAAAAATAAATCCGCGCATATTTATTTTTTTAAAGCAAAATTAATAAGTCTTTGGAATACTTTTAAAACATTATTTGTATTTTAATTAAAAACAAAAAGATGTAGCCAATTATTTTTTCTCTAAAAAAAATTGTAACTAATTTGCACTTCCACGGATAGGTGGATATAACAAATTTATTATTTTTTTTGGATGCAAAATTAACATGTCTTTGGAATATATTTAATTTTAAAATATTATTTGTTTTTTTTAATCTACTAACAATATATATAAAAAATTATTTAAAAAAAACAATGTATAAAAATCGAAATCCAATTTTTTTTCATAATTGGCCTTTTTAAAAGCAAATATATTATCATGATGATTACGGATGACTATCTTTCCATTTGATTTTGGAGATATAAGCAAATAAATTCTACAATGAGTGAAGTGTAAATATATAACGGTATTTTGAAGAAACAATACATATAGTGTGATGTTGATATTTTAAAAATAGTCACGAGTTTTTCAAATTTTATCATATTGATTATCGCATATCGTTACATAAAATAAAATCTTCATATATAAGCATATAAAATCATCAACAAGTGCGGTGAAAATATTTAACGGTGTTTTAAATATAAAATAAAAAGTTATTTAATAGAAACACTACTTTGATGTTGATATTATGAAAATAGTCGCGTTTCCAATATTTTTTCATATTGATTTTCTCATATATGTACATAAAAATTTATTAATGCATATACAAGCATATAAAATCTGCAACGGGTGCGGTGCAAATGTTGAACGATGTTTTTCATATATAAAATAAAAAAAGTATTCAATAGAAACACTATGTTAATGTTTATATTTTGACAATATTAATCAGTTTCCACAATTCTATCATATCAACTTTCTCATATGTTTACATAAAAATTTGTTTCTACAATAAAACACATAAAATCTGCAACGGGTGCGGTGCAAACATTGAACGATGTTTTGCATATAAAATAAAAAATTATTTAATAGTAACAATACATTGATGTTGATATTTTGAAAATATTCATGAGTTTCTAAAATGTTATCATATCGATTTTCTCATATATGTACATAAAAATCTATTTATGCATATATAAGCAATAAAATCTCCAACGGGTGCGGTGCAAACATTGAACGGTATTTTGCATAGAAAATAAAAAATTCTTCAATAGAAACACTATATTAATGTTTATATTTTGACAATATTAAAGAATTTCCACAATTTCATTATATCAATTTTCTCATATATTTACATAAAATTTGTTTATGCAAATAAAACGCATAAAATCTACAACCGGTACGATGCAAACATTGAACAGTGTTTTGCATATAAAATAAAAACTTATTTAATAGAAAACATTACATTAGTTTTGATATTTTGAAAAATAATCATGAGTTTTAAAAATTTTATTTTTTCAACTTTCTCAAATATGAATAAAAAAATTTGTTTTTGCGTGCATAAGAAAATAAAATCCACAACATACGCGATTCAAATATTTAACATATTTTCTGTATATAAAAAAAAAAATATTCAATAGAAACATTATATTAACGTCGATAATTTGCATTTAATATCTTTAAACATTTGTCAATATTAACAATAAACTTATTTTTTGTAATGATTATCGCAATGTTATACAACACGGGTCTATTACTAGTTAATAAAGTGGAATATTTGAGTGTCATGTAACAAACCTAATTTTTTTTTATAGGAAATAATTTGTGGGAATAACCAAATCATTGCGCAAGCATTGATCGGGTGTTTGGAAGCTCATTTCGAGCAATTTAGTGAGGTGTATTCAAATAAAGGAGATTTAAATGACATGGTTACTAATGTGGATGATAATGTTCTTACTAATCAAAGGATCACAATTTTTTTATTTTTTTTGAAGGAAAAGGATCACAAGTTTTAGTGGCTAGGTGTGTAATCATGATTGCATTTTCAATTCGAATTCTTTAGAAGTGTAGTTTTGCCTAATATTCTTCTTCAAATAAATTCAAGCACTTTTGGTCTGCGTTCGATTGTGTTGACGGGTTGGATTAATAAAAAAATCCCGTGTTTTTTGGATTGTTTGCATGTAATTTAGATGGTTTTAGGGAGACTTCTCAGTTCATCACCATACTATTGAGTTAGAGATTGTTTGAGAATTTATGCAGATAGAGTAGACCATATAGCTCCATCACACCCTTTATGAAGGTAATGTTAGTGAGGGTGTTTAAGAGAAGATGCGATCTAATAACTTAGATCCTTTTACTGTGCTCCAGAAGTGTCCTACTAATTTGCCATAAGTTTTGCTGGTTGATGTTTTTGATGTCACTTTTCCAAGAATAAAAACATGATATAGAGAACAAGCTACTCCAAAATTAGCATGAATTGTTGATTTGAACTATCTTTTGCTTTGGTTTTTGGAATAATTATTAGCTTAATCAAGATCAATAATAAATGACATGTATATTGTATTAGAGATGGTGCATATTTGCATAATCTACACGTAGCTTACCCTTTTTGCTAGTTATGCTTATCTCCATCTTACTACAAAATAAGTACTCTCACCCAAAGCATTGATCCTATCAACTAATAATACTTGGCCCCAATGCACTTTAAAATAATTATGTAAATTTGATAAATAGCTTGTAAAAATATTTAAAACATGTCAATTCAGAATTATTATTGAAATGTTTAAGACTCGATAGTAGGATTTTTATATGCTTTAGAGTCTAAATTGATAAATTTTATATTTATATGGTTTATATTATATCTAGAATTAAACAAGTTTTTATCCATATAAATATAACGATTTTTCTTTTTAGTCCTCATAAAAATAGGATATTTGTGCTGCTATAAAAAATTTCAGCATGTAGTTTTAGTCGTTGTTAAATGTAAATTTATTGAATTACCCTTAAATTTTAAATTTTTGAACGAATTGTTTCAGACATGTCTAGAACACTATAAAAGTTTCTTAACAAAAATTGGTGGGTTGACAGTCCAAAACAACTTTGCTCACACAACCAATCAAAACATTCTAAATTGCCACGTTTGACCCACATAAATTAAAAACATTAATTGATGTGACGATTCTAAATGTTTTGATTGGTTGTGCGTGCAAAGTTGTTTTGGACTGTCAACCGAACACTATTAAACTCATAATTTAATAGCAAAGAAACTATAACTAATAAAATCATCATTTTTGTTAATCATGTTCCTCTTTTCTTTTCTTTGGAGAGAGCCTAACAACGAAATTCACATTGGTTTAAACCTGTGTCTGATCATATCAAATGTTCTTAACTCTTTACTATTCGATATGTGTTAAGGAACAAAGTATATTCCCTTTAATTCATAAAACATAGAAATATAAGGAAAAATTAGATTCACCTTCCCTCGGCTATTCTTAAATAGGGCAGATAGTACTATTTGAGCACTGTTTATTTTCTGGTAAGGTCTCCACTTTCACTTTATATTGTTGACCCTTTTCTTCCATTGTTGTGAATTGTGCTGCTTGCCTTGAGTTCTTAATAGTTGTACAATAAGTTGATTGTAGGCATGAGTCTGGATTGAGTTTTTGGATTTTGAACTTCCCCTTTTATTTGGTGACCAGTGACTAGTTGCTTTTAATTTGATCAAGGAGAAAAGGATTGAACATTCTTATACTTTAGAGGACGAATTGACAAATTTCTTATGATTCTTTTTAATTTAAAGACCGGAGAGAAAAAACTCGTCAACTTGAGAATTTCACATTAGTTTATATTTTTATTTTTTACTTGCGGAATTTTCAATTAGATTAGATAAATATCATGGTGTCCTTGTCAGCTTAGCTCAGTTGGTATGAACAATGTATAATATATATAAGGTTTGAGGTTCAAACCCCGGGCACCGGAAAAAAAAAGAAGATAGAGATCATGGTCTTATGTGTGGTGGACGTGTGTATTTGTTGGAGATCTAATTCAGGTTTCAATCAAAGCAAAATACGAGATTAGGCACTATCAACTAGCTAATTTGAATAAAAGCAGCTTAGCTAGTTTGTATAAAAGCAGCTGTTTTAGATTGGCAATTTAAGCAAAAATTGCACCCCAAAGTGTTGCAATTAGGAAAACTTATACAACTAAGGTGGTCCTTCCACGTTATATAACATCCACAAGCTTCACAAGGCAATTTATAAGGTACGTACACAATGTGCACATGGAAGCTAATCAGTTTAATAATCACAAAGATTCAGGACCATCGTTGTTTGATGGGGCTAAAAGGCTTTAAATTTATGTGGTCCAAAACTTCAAATCATTTATTATTCCTAACGGTTTTGATCAATACGTCTTGAGGTGGATTTCACAAAAATGGAATGGACCATCATATATTTTTCCCTGATTTTTTTAGACCTTTATTGTTTCTTTACAATTCAATTGGTGGTTCTCAATTATTTTTCTGGTATATGTGTTGTTCACATTTTTAATATACATAGATTGAATTGAATGGTGGCTGGAGAGAGTCAACATCAAGTTAGAATGTAAGCAGTCATTAGTCAACGAACAGGTCACCCATCAACAATCCAAATTATGCGATTAGGGTAAAGATCAAATGATTGGTATTCCCTGGAATGTTTGTAAAGGAAAAATAATAACCAGCTTACATAAAACCACTGGATATTCTTTTTTGAAAGGAACACAGCAAGATAGACATACGAAAATTGACAAAACGAAATTCTCAAAAACTTAGTCATGGTACATATCCTTGTACTTTAGATCTTGTTGGTTTATGCACGACTAAATAGGTGGAAGATTTTTTTTTTTTAAGAAATAGGTGGAAAGGTTTTGCAACTCGAGAGTTTACTTCAACTCGTTTTATTTAGGTAAACTCGATTCGAGAACTCGTACGAGTTTACCTAAAATTAAAATTATATAAAATTTATTATATGCATGACATATATAAGTTAATATAATATTGTAAATATGTCAATAATGCAAAATGTGCCTTAATTACAAAGACAAATTATACCAAACTACCATAATAATAATAAAACGTTATGCTCAACTTAGCATTAAAATACAAAAATTAACGCACAAAATCATAAGTTTCATAAGTCTTTAAGTTTAACTCATCCATAAAGTCATCCAAAAAAAGCAAGTTTCACAGGTTTTTATAGTTAGTTGTTAATAAAACTACCCTCAAAATAAACTAGTTAATTTCGATCGATCTTTCTAAAGTTACATAACATCATTTTCATCTATGTCTTCATCTCCAATTTCATTAAAATGAGCCAAAAAAATTTAGTAAAGGTAATTATATTGTAAAAGTAACTTCATTTAAAGCCTTAGTTAATGTAACTATTTAGTAAACGTTTCAGTCATTGGGCTTGTAGAAAAGGAATTTGGATTTTGAAAAAATTGGGCCCAAAAAAATGAGCCAATTTTTATTTTTTATTTTTAGATGTAAACTCGTAAAACTCGGTAAACTCAGTCAAGTTTACACGAGTTATCCGAGTGTTAACTCGGTCAAACTCGTCAAACTTTTTCGATTTTACCATAAACCGAGTTTACCTCCGAGTTAACACGATTTTGGTACCTAAAAACGTAAATTCGGCGATTTAACACTCGATTTGCGGAACATTGAGTGGCAGAGTTGTGCATACTTAATGCCATAAATTATTTTTTTTTGACAAAACTTAATGCCATATAATGATTTGAATAGAGGAAATATATGAGAAACCTAAAAAAAAACTAAATTTAATCTCTAACTTTTTTAAATGATAAATATTTGTTGTTAGCTACTATAATTTTTTTTAAATGATAAATATTTGTTGTTAGTTACTATATTTTTTTTAAAAAATTGCGAAATATTAATCAAATCCGTTTATCTTCCTTAAAAAAAAAATCAAATCCGTTTTCTATGTTGATATTTTTTTTTTTGGATTTGTTATTAAATACATCAATGACACTATATTTAATTCAAATCCACTTCAATATTGCCAACTTAATATCGTCATATAGTCTTGCAAATACCAACAAAAAGACAAACTTTATTTATAAATTTGAATTTTAGTGATCATTGCAGTTCTTCAAATTATTATTCGAATATATAAACTGAAGTGAGGCTAATCCGGTGATGTAGAACAAGATGCCTGGAATATATGTTTCTTTCGTGTGAATCAAAACAAGATGCACCTAAAAAAACACTCCAGCATCCATACTTATATGTTTATCTCTTCTCCACGATGTCTACGGTGGTTATCCTGTTTGATTAAAGTGAGAAAAAAAAAGAAAAAAAAAAATCTTTGCGGTGAGCGTGGATCGAACACGCGACCTTCAGATCTTCAGTCTGACGCTCTCCCAACTGAGCTATCCCCGCTTGATGTTCAGTAAATTGAAATACATTTACTTAATGCATACGTGAGTTGAATACGTAAATTTGACATTGATGAATAACATTTACGTTATTGGAGAGACTTGATGAAGTGGCTCAATACAGAGGCTCACAAGTCACAACCCTGAAAAAGATCAGAGGTTAAACCCACATCATTGTGCAATTATGTCAATCTAAATCCAGAGCCTCACATTAATATATTGTGTTTTATTCAACAAAAAAAATTAACATATTGTCTTGCCACTCTACACCGAGAGAAGCATCATCAATGAGCCACCACATATTATCCGAAATGCAGCTGAACTAATACTACATGGCATTTGAACATATTACGGTGTCTATTTCATTCCGCAAAATAATGAACATAATTTGCTTAGGATAGCAACATCAACAATCAAGGACAAACCCCACAAAAAAAAAAAAATAAAATCAAGGACAAATGAACAATAACTTCGACAAAGAAGAGTAGATTTTAATTTTGAAAAATATATCACAACACAGAACATGTTATGAAAAATATCGAGCATTTCTTATGAGTAAAAATTAAGTTGGTACTCTGAAATCTTAATAATACACAAATGTGAAGTCACAAATAGGAAAAGTTTTGCACCAATCCAATGTGTCAAAATTCTAAGCCTCCTACGATAAATCATCATATTTTATAATCTCATTTTATCATCACTTATAGTAAGTTGGATCAAAAAAACATCATTTTCACCCATTTTTAAATTATCAAAATTCACTTTTAACCAACAAAATTTAAATTGCTTAATTTCCCTCCAAGAAATATCATTTTCATGCCCATTTTTAAGAAACAGACAAAATCCAATTTGAAATGAGGCCCAACTTATGCTCAGCCCAACCCTCTAACCCATCACTGTTCCAGCTTTTTTCAGAAACATTTAATATGCAATAAACATAAAAGTCAATGATAATATGAGGTAGATTGTTCTCTAATTTATTTTACAAGTGTCATGAAATTAAATTTAAATTTATTGATTATGGGTTATGAATTGTTAGTACCATGTCTAACA
>Ga0228711_1007271_pt1 | contig 16119 bp, 7 predicted proteins | sample MedpolnodulmetaG_2_FD_177996 | JGI IMG/M metagenome (GOLD analysis project Ga0228711, IMG submission 177996) | Root nodule microbial communities from Medicago polymorpha collected in Santa Monica, California, United States - brown nodules | ecosystem: Host-associated > Plants > Roots > Nodule...
TTGCAAAGCACGACCAAAGTAGTGGAGAAGGTGGTTGTACAGTTCGTACATTTGTCCTTTTTCAACGCTCTTGAAGAAGTAAGCATCCAAAGCTTTCAATTTTCATCTTAAGACCGTTGTTGCACTCTTTTACGCTCTTGAAGCTTTAAGTTCTTCAGCTTCTGGTGAGGTTGCTTCTGATGAGGCGCTTCTGATGAACTTTGCTTCTGATGACGTCATCACTTCAGGAGCACTTCACTTCAGACGCTTCAAGCTTCCTTTTTGTTGATCCTTTTTCTCTCTTTTGTTCTTCCAGAACCTTTTAAGAATACAAAATTTTGTCTATGGTCCTATACACTTGAACAAATATTAGCATATCCAATTGACAATTTTTAATACCTTGTTATCATCAAAACCTTAAAGGTGACATATGTTAAACAATTTTTGTACTAACAATTTTCCCTACCCTAAGGGTAATGATTGTTAAACGTATTTTGTTCCAACAGTACTTCGACCGTATGCGTACATTTTCCTTTGAACTCTATAAAACATCAATTATAGGAGAATCTATGATGGTTAGTTGTTGAGCAGTAAGTAACAAGTTTTTGTTTTCAAACGAGAATAAACTTGTGATTGCATGGTGGCTAGATAGTGTAAACAAAATCTTCCCTACTATTTCTCTTAACTCGAACTTGAAGGAAGAATCTATCAAGATGAGAAAATTGAATCCTCAATTCTTTAAACCTAAGGCTCTACAACGTTATCTTCGTGTCATGGATATTATAGCTCAAAGACACTTTGTTTCTCATTGAGAGAACAAAGATGAAATTAAGTAAATATATAGTACTAGTGTACCTAGGATTTAATTATTATATGAAATACTATAATTGGTCTCGTGGTTGCTGATATAGATTGTTTAGTGAAGATCGAGTTAATGACGTCTTGTTTTCTAAATTGCATTTTAGATATGATTAATTTGATGAAGTATAAATATAAATTTCTCAAATTTCATTTAACAAATAATATTCCTTGACCTCATGATTGTAATATTTATTTTGGTTTCTCCATTGTTCATGATTTGTACTTCGATTTCACTAAATCAACTTCAAAATACAATTTTGTTATATGAGATCGTTAGATCTTCATTCACCATTGATTTAAGATTCTTTTTGCCTATATGACTGCTTAGTAGTCCTTGTTGAATGGATTTATATCCTTAAATTATTAAATTTATTGTATTTGTCAATAATAATACTCAACCTGTACACCTTTTTGTTAGCTTGTCGTTTACGCATGAGCGTTGAAGACGAGAATCATGTAGCAAAATTTAATGATCCATTCTTGTTAATTGCAGCCGGAATCATATCCATACTGATTGATTTTCCAGGAACACCATTCAACAAAGCTAAAAAGGGCTCAAACTTCATAAGGAAGGAGTTGATTAATATCTTAAAGCAAAGGAGAATAGATTTGGAAGAAGGGGTGATGGTGACATCCCCAACACAAGATATATTATCTAACAATTTTTACGCATACTTACAAGGCTAATAATGATTTGAGGTTCGAACATATCACTCGTATAATGTATTTGATTTGAATTTTAACATCTAAAAGTTTATTTTAAAACAATCTTTTATTGAACACTTGCTTTCAATGTAGATCAAAACAAAAACAATTCCATAACTTTTGAATAAATGATTTTGTGTGTATCTCGAGAACTGACAATGTGAAAACTCTTGATCTTTTAATTTCTGCTACATATTACAATGTGTATCATATTGTGTATAATGTACGTTAAGTTATATAGGTAGTATAATATACATTAATTGGAAATCAATTGGAAACAAATCATATTTGTATGCTTTAAACCAACATATATTAAGAAATGACAAAACTCTCACAATATGCATCGACTAATTTTAACTACATGTTGCTTCATTTTGATAACAATATTTTGAAGTATGTTGGTGCACAATAGCAATCATACAAAATACAAAGTAATAAAATTCAAATTAAGTTGAATGTAAAAATATTAATTTGTAAGAAATATGAAAAAAATACATTTTCCGACCAAATACAATAATATAACAATTCAACTTAATACAGAGTGATAAATTTCAAATTAAGTTGAATGTAAAAATAACAAATTATAAGAAATATGAAAATAGTACAATTTCCAATTAATATACATTATACACAATATCTCACAGACTCAGTCGAAACACTATGTTTGGTGTTTGAAAATAATTTCATTTGTAAAGTTTGTATTTGGTTTGATTTTTATGAAATTAAAATGTAGTATATAGGTTTATTTTTGTTATTTCTTTCAATTTTTAACCATTTGTTAGATTATTCACAGACCTAGTCAAGACAATTTTGGCTACAAAGGGATTACCATATTTTCGTAGTAAATATGTTTGATAGAGAGTGGTAGTGTATTTTTCTACCAACATCCTAGTTTTACCTAATAAGTATGGTTAACTTGTCTTCATCCAGTTTCATCAAATCCTAATAATTTTAAATCGTGACAAAAATTTGTTTTTGTGAGTTTTATAAAGGAATTCTAGAAGTTTCATACAACATACCAATGTAATCTAGGTCTTTTACTTCTAATGTATTGTGGTGTCAACACAAACAAGTCTCTCTAGGTTTGGATGACTTGTTTACATCTTGATATATACTTATAATAACTATAATGCTTACAACTAATTGTTAACCCCACTTAAATAATTTTTTTTAGATTTTTAGTACATTTAAATTGTCTTTTGATATTATTCTTTTATTGTGAATTGATTGATCATATTTGTATGCTTTAAACCAACATATATTGACTAATGACAAAACTCTCGCAACATACATGAATAAATCTTCCACTAGACGATACTTCAATTTTGAGAACACTATTTTGAAGTACTTGCAAAAGTCTGATTATTGTGTTTGTGAGGTGATTTTCATCTCTAGTATAAATATGTGCACGTTTCACAAATTATTGTCAGGATCATAACTTTACCACAATATTATATGGAATAACCAGAAATTTGATAAAATACTTATGAATCAAAGCAATAAATCCTAAATATGAATGTAAGTCGTGATGCTCAGTATCAACTGTGATAAATTTTTCTTTCTTGAGTTTATTAACGAGATCATTGAGGTCACTTTTGATTTTTGACATGAGCATCTTTCACAAATAGGCACATCTGTCCTCATTTTTTCATGTATATGGTGGCAATTTCACTCAATTTTTCCCTTCATCATATAACTCCCCCTGAAGAGAAGAATTGAATATGGGTGAAGAGGAAAATAAATACTCAGATTCCACAAACATGACATCCATGGTGATGTAGGTCTGTTTCGTGATCGGATTGTAATAACGATATCCCTGCTCATAAACCTTAGTTTCTCCCTTTGCCTCTTCGCTCCACAACCCTAAGCTTTTCTCTCTTTGCTTCTTTTGGCTCTGTTCACCACAACCCAAGTTTTTCTCTTGCTCGTAACTCCTTTTTTTGTATCCCTAATTCTCAAATGCTTTTCTCTATATATAATCACTATTTAGGCTTAATTTTCTTACATAATTATTATACATATTTACTCTCTGCACCCCTAGCCTAGTTACTATTCTTTTCTATCTACAAATCCCTCTGTCTAAATCACTAAAACACTACATGGCTTGTTATTTACACCTCCTTTTCTATCCAATTTTACTAGTGAAACTCCACTTATGTTCACTACTTTATCCTAGCTAAAAACGCTATTTTCTTTCTAAAATTTATTTTCTCTCATTCTTTGACCAACTAGTTAACCCATCTACTTCCTTATTACCTATAATTCAAATATTGTGAATAATTTAATTAATAATATCAAAAAATCAACACTAATGATAATAATAATAATAATACTAATAGATTATTATTTTAAAATTGGGGTGTTATGGTAACATTGCAGCATAATCTTAAATTGAATTCACCTTTGCAAAAATTCCTTACATCCTTCGCAACAGGCCCATGTTTACTGACAAGAGGATGAACTTGGACTAGGTTTAGGAGACTTCCCACTAGCTGTTGGGATATAGTTAGTATTTGTAGGCTTGAAATCAAGCAATCTATATTGCAACCCTGAGTTAATGGAAGTGATCTTACATGTACTAGTCCTTATATAGTCTTCAATGATAGAATTGTCGTCTTTAATCCAAATCCTTTTGCAAGTACATCCATAAAACTGGTTATTTGACACAGAACAATGAGAGACGAATCTTTAAGAACAACAACTAACGGGCCTCAGATACCAAAGAAAATATGTCATCATCCAATATAACAAATCTTGAACTCTCATCGTGAACTCTTGCCAGCAAATATAATATACTTTTCATGAGATATGAACAACTTAAGATTAACATTCACTGTTGCAGGTTACTCTTAAGAGCAGTTATTAGTTGCTATAAATTACAAAGGCATTGGTGCATCTCAGTTGTAACAATAGAATGTGTAATAAATGAAAAACAGATTCTCAAGTACACACTCCACAATTTTCAATAATAGACCAGTCTTTTATCTTTGACTATAATAATCGAATTAAATAGCTGCTTTAGCAATATATTAAATAATTTTAATATAGTACTTCAAATAATAGCAAACTTTGGTTGAAACTAACAGCCTTGAGTTGTGATTATTTATTTATGACCGTATGCATAAATATTCCTCTGAACTCTTTAAAACATCAGTTGTAGGAGAATCTATGATGGTTTGTTATGGAGCAGCAAGTAACAAGTTTTTGTTTTGAAACGTGAGTAAACTTGTGACTGCATGGTGGCCAGATAGTGTAAACAAAATCTTCCCTACTACTTCTCTTAACTCTAAATTGAAGGAAGAATCTATCAAGATGAGAAAATTTCATCCTCAATTCTTTAAACCTGAGGCTCTACAACGTTATGTTGGTGTCATGGATATTATAGCTCAAAGACACTTTGTTTCTCATTGGAAGAACAAAGATGAAACTAAGCAAATATATAGTACTAGTGTACCTACGATTTAATTCATATATGAAATACTATAATTGGTCTCATGGTTGCTGATATAGATTGTTTAGTGAAGATCGAGTTAATGACGTCTTTTTTTCTAAATTGCATTTTAGATATGATTAATTTGATGAAGTTTAAATATAAATTTCTCAAATTTCATGTAACAAATAAGATTTCTTGACCTCATGATTGTAATATTATTTTGGTTTTTTCATTGTTCATGATTTGTGCTTGGATTTCACTGAATCAACTTCAAAAACAATTTTGTTAAATGAGATCATTAGATCTTCACTAAACAGTGAAGATTCTTTCTGATTATATGAATGCTTAGTAATCCTTGTTGAAGGAATTTAAATCCTTAAATTATTTAATTTATTTGATTTGTCAATAATAATACTCAACAGGTACACCTTTTTGTTAGCTTGTCGTTTACACATGAGTGTTGAAGACGAGAATCATGTAGCAAAATTTAATGATCCATTCCTGTTAATTGCAGCCGGAATCATATCCATACCGATTGATTTGCCCGGAACACCATCCAACAAAGCTATAAAGGCCTCAAACTTCATAAGGAAGGAGTTGATTAAGATTATAAAGCAAAGGAGGATAGGTTTGGCAGAAGGGGTGGCATCACCAACACAAGATATATTCTCTAACAATGTTTATGCATACTTACAAGGCTAATAATGATTTGAGATTCGAACATATCACTCGGATAATGTATTTGATTTGAATGTTAACATCTAAAAGTTTATTTTTAAACAATCTTTTATTGAACACTTGTTTTCAATGTAGATCCAAGCAAAAACAATTCCATATTGTGTATAATGTATTACGAGTACTTTCAATGTTGTGTATCATATTGTTTATAATGCATGTTAAGTTATATAGGTAGTATAATATACATTAATTGGAAATCAATTTGAATCAAATCATATTTGTATGCTTTAAACCAACATATATTGACTATGACAAAGCTCTCGCAATATGCATCGACTAATTTCAACTACATGCTGCTTCATTTTGATAACAATATTTTGAAGTATGTCAGTGCACAATAGCAACCATACAAAATACAAAGTAATAAAATTAAAATTAAGTTGGATGTAAAAATAATAATTTGTAAGAAATATGAAAAAAGTATAGTTTTCGACAAAATACAATATTATAACAATTCAACTTAATACAAAGTGATAAATTTCAAATTAAGTTGAAAGTAAAAATAATAATTTATAAGAAATATGAAAATAGTACAGTTTCCAATTAATATACATTATACACAATATCTCACAGACTCAATCGAAATATTACGTTTGGTGTTTGCAAATGATTCCATTTGTAAAGTTTGTGTTTAGTTTGATTTTTATGGAATTAAATTGAAGTATATAGGTTTATTTTAACTATTTCTTTCAATTGTTAACCATTTGTTAGGTGATTCACAGACCTAGTTAAGACAATTTTGACTACAAAGGGATTACCATATTTACGTGGTAAATATGTTTGATAGGGAGTGGTAGTGTATTTTTCTACCAACATCCTAGTTTTACCTAATAAGTATGGTTAGCTTGTCTTCATCCAGTTTCATCAAATCCTAATTATTATAAATCGTGAGAGAAGTTTATTTTTGAGTTTTATAAAGGAATTCTAGAAGTTGCATAACTCAGACAAATGGAATTTAGGTCTTTTACTTCTAATGTATTGTGGTGTCAACACAGACGAGCCTCTCTAGGTTTGGATGACTTGTTTACATCTTTATGTATACTTATAATAATCATAAGGCTTACAGCTAATTGTTAACAACACTTTAATCAATTTTTTTAGATTTTTAGTACATTTAAATTGTTTTTTGATATTATTCTTTTATTGTGAATTGATTGATCATCTTGTGAATTTATTTAATATAATATGTCGTTTATTTTATTTATTTAACCTTTTGTTTGCTATTAGGTTTTATTAGGATATAGTTTTATTTCTGTGAGAGGTGTAACCCTAGATTAGGTACTTAGGTTGTGACAGGACCTAATATTGATATCACTAACCAGATGCTTATATCTTGATATTTATATCCCTTTTCTGATAACTATCTATCTAGGAAGTAAGTGATTATTAATTAGCCAAAGATACCATAGGAATTATTGACCCTAGACGTATGTACCTAGTGGATGATACCCAACATTGAAAGTAGCTATAGATAGGCAGACCTAAGGTAACCTTGGCCTTCATTGCCTTGGGAAACACTGGAAAGCCAATTTAAGTTTATGTTTCAATTACCTTTGAATTAGCAAGACCCCGCACATAAGGATCAGCGTGCGATCAGCAAGTGCAGTTAGCCATCGGAGGGAAATGCCTACCCTACCAATTTAGAAAACTCCCAACGGCCTTATCACATATATAGTCTACCTAAGATAAATATATGCAACATTTATATTATTTATTATCAAACAACGAATATACAGAGAGGATTCCTAACCGACGCTTACTTTTCTAAAACCAAAATCAAGTAAATTCACTTTTGCAGACAGATAAAAATTGCAACTCACTTTTATACCGTCAAACTTACAAAAATAAGTAACTAGAATTGTTCGGACGAAAGGATAATCCCTGTGGATACGATACTTTACTTTCTAACTTTATTACTTGATGAAAACTACTGGTTCACTTGCCATTGCACAACTACACTAATAAAAATAAACAAGAAAATGTGCATCAATATACTAGTGGATGCTCTACCTCATGTTGAGTATACAAAGATTACGGACATATCTACGACAAAAGTAATCTTTGAATCTCTATAATCTATCTGTAAAGGAAACCAACAAGTCAAGGAAGAAAAAGATAACCAAACGGTTTACCAATATGAGTTGTTTAGAGGGATGGAGGACGAAGATATTGAAACCATGTATTCAAGGTTTCAAACTCTTGTGTATGGCCATCAAGTTCTAAAGAAGAGTTATGGTGTGCATGTTCATGTCAACCAAAGGTTACTGCCATAAATGAAGGTAAAGGATCTAAACAAGCAGAGTGTGGAGAACCTGATAAGCTCTCTCAAGAGTCATGACATTGAGATTTATGGTGATGAAACAACTTAGAAGTCTCAAGTCTATTGCTTTGAACTCTAAAGGAAAATCAGCCAAAGCTTTTAAATCTACTGAGCCAGAAGAAGAGATTCTAGATGAAGGATCTGATAATGATTCAGATCTTAAGGAGATGACTTATTTAACTAAGAGGTTCCAGTATCTAACTAGGAAAAGGAAGTTTCTAGGTAGAAGCAATGGTTCCAAGAGATAAGGATTCAAGACCAAGAGTGAACACCAGGATGGCTGCTGCAAGAAGATTGGGAATTTTATTGTTGAATGTCCAGAGCAATAGAAGGACAAGTCAAGAAAAGGAAGTTCTAAGCCAAGAAGCTCTAAGAAGGAGAACTACAAGAGCAAGCTTAAGGAAAGTCTTATGGCTACATGGGATGAGTTCGATGAGAAGGCAAAATCTGACAAAGATGAAGAAAGAGCAAACTTAGGTCTGGTGGCTACATGGGATGAGTTTGGATCATATTTTGATGAAGAAGACATGGAACTCCAAAACTTCACTAATAAGGAATTAGTAGGTCTTGCCAAAGAACTCGCCAGAAGATGTGTATACAAGTCAAGAGAATTCTGTAAGTTGAAGAAAAAGTTTGACTTATTAGAAGCAAGCATCAGTTTAATGGAAAAGGAAATCATCGCCTTCTAATCAGAAATGACATCCTGGAGTATGGAAGATCTACTAATCGTAGTACTGAAGAAACTGATCTAGAAAGGGAGTACGACATTAAAATGGAACATCTACAAGCTATGACAGATCACATTGAAGATAAAATTGAAGTATTGGAAGTTGTTTCTGAAGACTGAGTTAACAAAGCCTTGGTAAATCACGAACCAATCTTTGAAGAGTACCTAGCCAGATCCATTGGAAAAAGAAGGTTGGCCATGATGATTTACAGTATATGCAGGAGCCACGATGGAGTCTGTTGTTGTGAAAAATGTTGCAAAGGAATGTAAATTCCAGAAGAGTCAATAAAACCTTCGAGCCCTATTCATAGGGAGGAAGATTTGTACTGCCAAAAGGTTCAGAAGCTCGAAATTTGAACAAATGAGAGTCCAAAGTCCCATGATCTGAGAAAGCCAAAGTTTGTGACTGTAAAGTCAAGTCTTCTAATTGATCCAGAATCTGATCAGACAGAAGAGTTAAAGGTTCTGAACAAATCAGAGTTTGGGTCCAAACGGAAAAGTCTTTAGTAAGGTCAAAACGTAAGACACAAAGACCTCAAATTCTGAAGCTAAGAACCATCCAAGACCAGAAACTGTTAAATCAAAAGTCTTGGATAGTTCTCAGCACCAGAGCTTCAAGCCTGAGGTATAAAGAAAGGGAAGATCTTTCAGAACTAACAAGAAAGGACCCATCAAGTTGTTACCTTTGAATTGTTAACATTTCAAAGGTAATTCTCATAGCAAAACACTAGACTCGATTCTAATTCCTGGAGAATGGCTATTCATAAAACACGATCAAAGAAATGCATGTTAAAAAGGTTATGCAGGATACATATTTCAAAAGCTTCATTATCTACTAACAGATTCATTTGTTTAGTTAAAAAGGTTATGCAGGATACATGTTAAAAAGGCATACATCAATTAAAGAATATATACATATCTTATCTACTAACAGAAAGCTTCATGATAAGTGTCAAAGCTAGTTAAAAAGGTTATGCAGGATACATATTTCAAAAGATGTCACTAGTGCTACACTAGTGAATAATCAGAATGATATCTACTTAATGAATAAAGTGTAACTAAAAGAGAATTTGATCATATAAAAGGCAGACAATGTGGAACTTGATGAAAAGCAATCTCAGAAGAACATTGATGGAATAAAAATGACAGATCGAAAGAAGATCTTGAAGAGTAAGCTAATTAGAAATAGTGAATCTATAAGCAAGTTTGATGGGAACAACCATCTGACTACATTTGTATCTCTGAAGGTTCAAAGTTAGATAAACACTTTTATCTCACGTGTCCCATAAGTGCAAAGGTCTTCAATCTACTTTATTGACACCTGGCCCACTCATTTGACACTAGACTCAAAGTTTTTATCTGACGTTTATCTTTACTGTTGGATAATAACTGCAAGGCAATGATGTGTTACTTTGAACAGTGTAACCTCATGCCCCTCTTTGTCATTAATTCTTTTGTGTGCCATCATTACTTGTTTCTATTCTCAAAATGTTTGAACTTGAAAAGTTTACACAAAATTACTCATACAAAATCACACACTTTCACTTCCTACACTTTCGTTCTTAAGCCTTCTCATAAAAACAATTGTTTTTAAAAAAAAAACCTTAGAACAACCCTAACTCCAAAATCATGGATTCATCAACATCGTCATCTAGACAAGTCTCTGCATCACTAAAAGGAAGAACAATGAAGATTCTAGAACGTGAACTCAAACTGGTAAAGGATTTCATTGTGGATTTTGATTCGTTTGCAAAGAATGGGTACAACATGAGATATGAGTTCAACAAGCATGGATGGATGAGCTTCTTTGATGTTCTGAATGGACCCTGTTATACAACACTTGTTAAGGATTTTTGGGTTAGAGCAGAGATTATGAAGGGTACTAAAGAAGGACGAGAAATGGAGATTAGGTCATCAGTTATGGGGATTGAGATTACCATTAGTCAATCCACCATAGCCAAGTTGATAGTGCTGGACAATACCGGGTTCTTTGAAACAGATTCAAACCTCATTCGTTCAAAGTTTGGAGATGACATCAAGAGCACTCTTTACAAGGTTGTAGAAGAAAAGGTTGGAGGGGAAAACGAAGAGGATGTTAATGGTTGCAAGAAAAAGGTAGACAAAGCCACCAACATGTATGACATGGAGAGGATTCTGTTCAAATTTTTCATTCAGTGTATTTTCTCTAGAGTAGGAAGCACAGATCAACCCAACAGGATTCACAAGGTGATTTTCCTTAATCTTCACAAGAATGCTAAAGTCAATCTTGCTGAATATGTGTTCCACCACTTATGTACAACAATTGACAACTCATGGAGGACACAACACAAGAGCATCCCATATCCAAGGCTTCTATCTGAATTATTCCACCAAAGCAAAGTTATTTAGAAGTTGGAGAGTCTAGGTCCTCTTAACCCAGGTTTAAAATTTGAAGAAGTCGTGATAAGAGAGCTTCTGGGAAATATGAGGATCATCTACCAAAGTCTGTGAAGAAACCTTATGCCTATGTCCTCAAAGAAAATGGAAGACCATTCATTTCAAACTTTCTTGAAATCACCAGAAATCTAAGCCTCGAGGAGCTAGCAGACATGGTGTTAAAGTTATCTTGATCACGAAAAATAAGACTTTTCTAATCATATAACCTTGGACTTAAGTCCAAGTTACTCAAGTTTAAAATTAAACGCTTGTTCACATGATAAATTTTGACATGTCAAATATTAAAATCACACAACTTATAAAATAGAAGGAGAATTTAATTTTGAACATATCACCAAAGGCGCATTCTTTTCCCACAAAAATGCATGTTGCACAAATCTCTCTTTAAGTATGAGTCAACTCAGTCTTATTTGAAGGGATTTTAAAAGGGGTTTTTCATAATTTTAATCATCTTTGCGGAAGAAATCTCATTGAAACGGATCTTGATTAAATCATTAATCACAAATCAAACACATACTTAAACTATTTAAGGATTCATGTGTTTACCTCTTGAAGAGCAGAACCTTTGTAGTACAATTGTATCTGATCACGAGCAAAGCAAAGTAGCGATGCCTCTACTTAGTCCACACAAACAGAACTTCTCCGATGACCGGTGCTAGCCAATTCCAACGGAGATTCAGAGAGAACATGGTTTAGAGAGCGGCGGCTAGGGTTTCACAACTTTTGTGAATTAGGTTAAGCACTCACAAAAAGTCTCATTATGCTTCAACACAAGGGTTCTATTTATAGAATCACTTGTGTGGTCAGCAAGACAAGCACTTAAGTACACAGGTACAGTGGACCGCGTTTCTCTATTTTTCGTAAATTAAATAATAAAGTCATATTTAATTATTTAATTACTAATAAGTCCTACTTATTATTTTATAAATAAGTCTCACTTATTATTTTATAAATAAGTCGTACTTATTTATTTCTCTCATCTATCTAACCTTTGTGTGTGACCCTATAGGTTCCCGTAACGTTGGCAATAATATTAAATCACATATTTAATAATATAAACAGTGAGCGGTATCTAGCAACACATCACTGCTACCCAAGTGATGAGAATGTCATGTGATCTGACGAAACCTTTATGTGATAATGTTCATGTGTATAATTACCTTTTTTCCCTCATGTCTATATTGAACACAAGGCATAGACCGTGTCATCCTTGTCTAATTCAATATTGGGCCGTAGACATTTCTCCTGTTATGTAGGAGGGGAAAATTCCATCTAGGTCACCCATGTCCCTCAGCATGATTCATGGAGTACCCATCAACCAACTTTATAGTCATCCTGTTACGGACAACGTTTGAATGGTGACAAAGCACTCGACTCCAACATCTAGAGTACATAGTGGTTTCAGGTCGAAGGGTGGAATACACCACTATCACTATGACTCCAACAATGCCATTTCTGGCTTAACCATTTGGATCCTTCAATGCATGAAACAAACACCACTGAACCTGCTCCACCACGAAATCATGAAAGATGCCTGGAGAGTTGTCGAAGGACAAATCGGATCTGATAATGGAACTGAAACCGAATATGAGTACCATTTTAGCCGTCGGTGACGACGACCATAGCATGCCCAATTAAACATTAACACGGACAAACGGATCTCCAAACGAAAATCACACACGTTTACGGAACCATCTCTCACCACAGAGCACGTGTGAGAGTTCAGAGCACCCGCGGCGTCGGCGCCGGTGGTGTGCAGGTGGTGCTTCTATGTCAGAGTGCACCACCTTGACCAAGGGCTACATCGGATCGGATCAGATTTGTTTGGATGTAAATGCAGAAAGGACGGGGGTGGAAGATGAGGGTCTGCAAGGATTTCGAAAAGGAGCGCAGTGAGAGAGATCTCAATCCTTCACTTCTTCGGTAGACATAGCAGAAGGAAACATCTTAAAATTGTTGTTTTTGCCATTGCTCCGTCTTGAATTCGTTGATTTTTGATTTCGAAACTGTTGTATTGAAATTTCCAAATTCTATTTTTGATAGAGAATATTTACCGAAGTTATTACTAGGTTGAGTCACGACTAGGTTTCTCTCTTTAAGACGTTTCGTGGCACTGCCCAAAATTGTACAAGACAGATTATCAATCAAGTCAAGCTACAAGTGTGTGGTTAACTACTGCACTGTAGAAAACCGTTCGAGAGTTACTCCTCCAATATGGTACTAAGACTACTTATTTAATACTGAAAAATATTGGTATTGTGATAATTCTATTATGGTTCTAAGACTTCTCAAATATGGTGTTACCACCATTATAATTTTTAAACTTCTCCAATTATGGTACTACGACCACTCAAATATGATTTTACCACCATTCTAACCTTTAGATTTTTAAGGAAAGAAAATATTGAAGGGATTATACTCTTAAGATTGTTCTTAATTCTGAATGGACATTATTCCTGAAAAAGTTTTCAGGGACTATGATTTTAAGAATATTCTTTATTCTGAATGGACATAAAATATCGAAGGGACTATGCTCTTAACACCTTTCTTAATTCGGAAGAGACGTTATACCGAATAGGAACTAAGGTCTTAAGAACACTCTTAATTTCGATGGGACAAAAAAAGGAGATGATGAGAAGAATAACTCGTTAACAAATGTTGGAGGGAGAAGAGAGAATAATTTCTCGACAACTTAAGAACTCTTTGGTTTCATTTTTGAACTAGGTGAGTTCTCCTTTTATAGGGAAAGTTTGTAACTAATACGGAGAAACTTAAGAATTAAGTAAACTTAGAAATTAAGCAACCCACAGATCAGCTCAAGTGACAAACTAATCCAATAAACTTAAATAGAAACAAACCCACAAAATTAGATGAAACAAACTAATGAATGAAAGATAGAAAATTCAGCTGGATTCTCAATCTTATCGCAACCAACATAAAACTAAAATTATGAGAAGTGATATCCCTTAGTAAAAAATAATACATATCCTATTTAAACATTACTGATGTGTGTATTGTATTTTATATGAGACTCTCACACTCTATTTTTTCAATTCACAAATACTAGATCAAAATCTAATTATTTGGTATTTTCAATTTTTTAATTTCCTTCCAACTTCACACTAATATTCCAACACTAATATTCCAATACTCTAATTATTTGGTATTTGTAACTTTTTTAGAAATATTTGTGATTCTTGCCAAAATATATTTAAATATGCTTAGGTCACAAAAGGACTCGACTATACCACTTGAATAACATCGAAATACAAACAGAAAGACTTTATTTTCCATTTCCAATAGCTACCAAGCTTTGTCTGCTTGCTCAAAAGGATAGCTAAGTTAAGTAATTCAGACAATGTATTTTGTTTAGTTTGCTTGTTTCTCAGTTGTTAGAATACTCTTTCTTTACAAAAACTGAAAGTAATTGTTCATATAGTTCTTCACACAATCCCAAAAGCATGCAATATTTTAGGGAAAGTTGTTCACATTAGACACTGTATTTTGTCAAGCATCTTCAGCCATATAAAGAGGAAACTCAGTTTGTGAATATAAGAAAAACATAATGACATAGACATTGGGTGAACCAAACCAGAGATCGATCCAATAGTAAAATACAGATGAAAAGGAATCTCTTTCCTGTTGTTGCTTCAATCCAAAGACATCTCTTTCACCCTTTTTCTCCTTCATCAGAACTCACATACAAAAATACTTCCTCCAAGTTTTTCTTAGTTACATTTTTATGCCCTGGGAAGTTATATTCTTAGCTCTATTTTTATGCCTAAAAACAATCATGTAGCTACTATATTAATCACTAAATTTCTCCTCGACGACAAGTCATGCAATTACTGCATTTTTTTGGAGCAGCATATTTTTGCAGCTTATATGTATATGTCTACTACACTAACTGATTCTACATTCCTTGTGTAGCAAAAATCCTCTTAGACTACGATTAGTAGTGCGAAACAAACGGAAAAGACAAATATACTGAAAACTTGGTGAATATTAAAAGCCAAAGGTCCAACACACAAACTAACAAATAGGTATAATATAAAGTGCAAGAAATAAGTTTATACTTACAAAACAAAGTTGGAAAAAAAAACATAGAGACTAGATAGCACTCAACACAATTATAGCACACACTACATGATTATGCAGGTGACATGAAAAGATTCAACTTCCATTGAATTTCTGGGTATGCTGCTCACTTCTTGGTTTTATCGGCGCTCTAAATAAAACAGATAAAGTTAGACGGAAACACCACTAACACGGAAATTCCACCAAAATCACGCTGATCTAAACATGCACTTAGTGTCTACCTTCTTCAACATGCACTTAGGATCTTTCACTGACATTGCAAAAGTGACCCAGAAACCAAAAGCTTATCTGCCTATGCCTGCAACACTACCCTTTTAAAATAAATTGAAAGTTGACACGTTGCAGAAGCCCTCGAACACGAGGTTAATCGTCTTTCTATTTTAGACTGTTTCCTGGAGCACCAGATTGACATAGTATCTAAAACCGGTGAATTCTTCAAAATAAATTTTGCTAACATAATGTGATAGCTCTGTAGGCCTCCAAATGCAAAGTCACGCATAGTACAAGTTCTAAGGTTTGATGAAAGGCATCCTGGAACAAATTTTGGATGGGCCCAGGTTTCATGCATATATTGTCCAAAGTAGTCATGCCCACAAAAGTTGTCTGGTATTATCTGGTAATAGCAGAGAAGAAATAAAAAACATGTACGATAAGAAAAGAAAAAACAAATATAATTTTTAAAATTTAAGAAACAAACCTGATAAAGGTCAAGATTTCGAAGCTTGGGACAATGGAGCAGCATTTTTGGAACTGTATCCCAATCATAGTTCAGCACCAAATGAGTCAAATTATGGAACATAGGAAAGTGACAATCTTGACAAG
>Ga0228711_1007277_pt1 | contig 16112 bp, 14 predicted proteins | sample MedpolnodulmetaG_2_FD_177996 | JGI IMG/M metagenome (GOLD analysis project Ga0228711, IMG submission 177996) | Root nodule microbial communities from Medicago polymorpha collected in Santa Monica, California, United States - brown nodules | ecosystem: Host-associated > Plants > Roots > Nodule...
TCGCTCATTTGCTTAGTCTGTGAGATTCATGTCAACTCCAGGAACGTTCAAAAACTTATTTGTTCTGCAATTTGAAAATGATGAAGTTGTAGAGAATATGAGATTAGGGATTGGAAGATTGAATTGAGGATTACTTTTTAGAATTACAAAAATATCCTTAAACTGCATTTTTTTTAACGTTTGTGGAGTTTTGGATGGTACTTTCACTGTTTTCCCTTTTGCTTAGTTGATGTGGTTTAAGCCAACTCCAATAACGTTCCAAAACTTGGGTAGCTTTTTAAATTAATTTTGGATTTTGTTGTGTGTGTTCAGAGTGGGTGGTTTTTTAGAATGGCAAAAATATACATTGTTAAATTCATTTTTTGACCGGTCCTGGAGTTTCAGATGATACTGCCAAACGTTCAATAACTTGATTTGTTCTGCAATTTAAAAATGAGGAAGTTAGATAAAAGATGAGAGGATTGGTACCCTAAATTGAGGTATTTAACAATAGGGTTTTGAAAGTTGACTAATTATTTCTTTATTTTTTAAAACTTTGGATTATATTGATGTACTTTCATAGTTTAGGGGACTATTAACAGAAGGATTATGTAGTTGGGTGGAGGGATATTTTAGGGACCTTTAAGTAGATTTTAATAGTTTAGGGATCAATTTGATTGTTTATTTATAGTTTGTGAGTGATTGTGTCAACAATTCATATTTTTATAGTTTGTGTGAGTGATTTTGTCAACAATTTGTATTCATAGCTCAATAGGGATGCATTGGGTCTCGTCTATTTTAATTTTGTTATGCTCTGTTTTTATCTACATGTTTGTTTAGTACTTGTGAAATTTTCCACGCAGATGTGGGCTATTTACGTGTATCTATAGTCTGGTTGTGATTCCATATTACTGAGATCCTCATTTATTGTTAACTTGATCAATAATGAACACAAGGGATCTATTTATACATGAGTCCATATGAAAATGAATAAGATAATAAAGAACAATAGTCTAACTAACTCTCTTAGCTAACTATTAACAAACTTTATCTCTAATAACACTGAAATGTACTTGATATTTCCTTGCAGTCAAGCTGAATGCAAATCGCATGATTGTCGGCACTCTCCGTGGCTTCGACCAGTTTATGAATTTGGTTGTTGACAATACTGTGGAGGTAAATGGCAACGAGAAAAATGACATAGGGATGGTGGTAAGTAACTCCTCATATTCTGCATTATTATTAACTTTAATATTCGCAACTATTTGAGTTTGAACGTTGTTTTGATATTGTTAATTTCACTCAATTTTTTGCAGGTAATCAGAGGAAATAGTGTTGTCACTGTAGAGGCACTTGAACCAGTAGTGAACAGGATCGGATGATTTATGTTTCTAATTGTAAACATTATAAGTAAATTTCAAGGTTTCAAGAGTAAAATGTAATTGTGGATCTTAATATGGCGATGTTAGAGACTAATCTGATTCTGTGGTTCTTTATCTTGTTGATTTGTGAGGACCCCTTCAGTGTTTTAGTGGCTGCTACAGTATTAGCAATTCTCACTTTCTTTCTATGCTATTTAATCTAAAATCACTGTTGTTGGTGGAGCTATTACAGTTTACACCTAATGTTTTGTTTTAAGGAAATCATTTTTTTAGAGATTAAGGATATCATATTTGTTTTTAATGAATGTCAAAATCTTATTAAAAAAAATGTCAATCTACTCTAATTGTTTCTGAATATTTTATTTTCAATAAAATATTAGAATTTTAGATTGTGTTTGGATACGTTGTTTTAACAATTCTCCGTCTCCCGTGCACGATCGTTTTCTTCGTTCCCACACTCGATCAATAACAGTACTTGAATTACCTTTTGCAGAACAAATAAATGATCCAAAGAGGTACTATGTTTATTGGTGCTAGATCATTTGTTATCTTATTTCTGTTGTTTTCTGCTTGACTCATGATATGTTTTCGCTGCCATAAAATTTTCAGTAATTTAGTATGCAAGATCCGTGTCGGCCTCTAGTGCTTGGGCGATGAAATTAACGGTTTAACCTAACTGTCATAAACTAAATATTTCTTACATGTCTTTTATTTTCTGAGCAGTGCTATTTACTGCGAATGTTTTTATAGCGAATGCATCATGAATTACTGCTCACCAATACAATGTCCTCATGGCCGGAAAACATGGGCAGTTGTGGGGTAAGAGTTTTGGTCAAATTTCAAATATATATTAACAAAAAAGCATCGGGACAATTTCGTGATTTTTATTTCGCTGTATTAGTCATTTCCCTTATTTTCTTTAAGATTCAAGATTTTGCTTTTCAAGTTAAAACCTTTACTTGTGCTTTTCTTTAGGGTCGTCTAGGTTATCAATTAACTTGAACGAGAAAAGTTATTTCATTGAATAGAAAATAGATGTAGTCAACATATTTGTTACATTACATTCAGAAAAGAAACCAAACAACCATGCACTTATATCTTACATTGATGATGTGCTGAAATCAATCACAATATATATATAAACAACCAGGAGCCTACAACACTTATTACCAAACACACGAACTTATTTGAAATATAATTAAATAACAATATCAAATTTCACCTGATTAAATAACAATATATAGAGAATTTCATTTTATTTTCCATCATTAATCTTGATCACTAATTCCACTTTCTCTAGAAGTGATGAATGGTTAGCTCCAAAATTTTAATATGCCATCAAGAGCAGGCCATTCTAATCTGATTTTCTCTATTCTACCATTAACCATAAAGAAGGGTGTTCAGAAGGACCCTTGCATGAAAGAGCAATGATAGGTAGACACCCTTAATGTGTATATCACTTTGTACCACTCTGAAAAAATTTCAACTAAACAAATATATGATCTGTGTGACCATATTTTTTCAGTTGCATGACCATTATTTAGAAGCTGAAAAATGTGGTCACGCAACTAAAACACACCCCTTAGTATTAGTTGCCTCTTCTAACGAAAAGTTTCTTCACAACTAAATTACCATTATGATTTCCTATAGTCACACCTTGATTGGAAAAACTATTTCCTCTAATTTGCCTAGACCGTTCCATTTCTTCACCATTATTCTCAGACTCAAATTGTTGCATATGAGTTTGAGCAGCACAACGAGAGCATGCCGTCCACTTCCAAATCCATGTTCTAGATACTTGTTGACACATTTGAAGCAATACCAAAGAAGGGTGTTCAAAAGGGTCCTTCATTGAAACATCCAAATCATTGTTTAACACTCTATAATATCTACCATTATCGAAAGTCCAACCTCATTTTTTTTTCCGACTTATAAAGCATTGTTTACTAAAAGCATAATAGTGTGCCACTCTGATACCACAAGAAGATTCCCCTCATTTTCAACTCCACGGTGTGCAACATCCGTTTTCGTAACCCCTCCCCAATGGTTCTTAGTCTCATTATTAAAATTTGTTTCATAAAGTTAATTGACGGGAATGGGATTGGTATGACAATAATTAAGAAGATTGTTTTCGGCTTTATTTATAACGAAGAATGTAAATAAAGATCCAGTATGTCCGTTGAAAACGAAAATCTAAGTCCTTAACGAGACAATCTTCGTGATATGTTATCCATAAGTAGAGTATAACAACTGATTTACCATCTACGTGTTGGAACAAGAAAATATGGCATCTTGTAAACATGAGGGGGTTTTAGCGGATCATCCACATTTGATCAAGAACAATCACACAAGTGAGTTGAACATCGTATTTTTTCCAAAAACCCTAAGGTATTGTGTTTATGAATCCTCTCACTTATATAATCTGCTCTAAGAAAGAGAATAACGATGAAGCAAGAAACTATCTTCAAATTGGAGAAAATGTTCTCGCCATCGAAGGTGTCGTTACGGGCAATAATAATGGTAATTTCCTTATGAATCAACATATCTTTAGAGGAGGGTAATTAACTCAATGCACGCTTTTATATACTTCCCTAGTGCTCACCTAGCGAAAGTACTCTTGTCTTGCTTCTTTGTTCATTGTAATTGTAATCATATCTCAAACCTACCAAATGAAATGGAAAAAAAATAGTAGTACTAGTAGCATTATGATCTATAACTATTATAATTCGTATATTTACAATAAATTAGGGTTTTTCAAATAGATTACTTGTAAAACAAGTTACTAAATACTAATGAAAATAACATGATTTTAAAACTTATCAACTGTTGAATGGGAGTTAGAGCGGTTTACATCAGTTAAACAATTAACCTAACAAAAAATTTCTACCTCACGTTTGTAACAATGAGGTCTCATAGGCATGATCAAGTGGCGAGGTAAACCTTTTAGATCAGTTAAACATTTAACATTTTTAACACAGTGTCATGCTTTATGGAGCGTCATTGATAGAAATTGGAGATAAAACTTTTTCAATTGGCTAATTGCTCAACCAATTTAAAAAGTGATAGATGATTTCTAACCATTATAGTATCATTCAACAGCAAACAGTAGTTAATTATCGTTTGATGTATCCGAAGTGTTTCAACTTGGCTTCTTACTCTATGGCCACTTGATGGGTTTTGAAAGATGTCCTGTTTTGTTATGTTTAACAACTCAAGTGGTCCATAACTTTTGGTTCTATATGTGCTTGTCACTTTTAGTTCTCAGCTATGAACTTTCCTATTCATTTCTTAATTTATTTTCAGTACTATAAGAAGGAGGATTAGTTAAATTTTATGGTTTCCAATGTTTCTCTTATTTTTTAATGTTTATTTCACGAAGAGGGAGGTTGTATAATTTGGACTAATTTTTTGTGTATTAACTGTTCGATTTTTAGGCGAAAGAGCTTCTTATTAAAAAAATCTATAATGAAACCCAGAAATATATAGTATGAACTAAATATGTTCATCTTTGTATATTGATGTTTTATAATTATTCTTTAATTAATGAATATTTTTGTTAAACAATGTCAACGACAGTAGAAAATCCTTCATTAATTAAGGGTGTTTATTATATAAAAATAGTAATTACACAAGGAAATTTGGAAAATTGTCTATATTTAAGGGGCACTACTATTACTTTTTAAATTAAATTTATTTCTAAACCATTATATATAAAGACAACTCGAAACTTAACTTTCTCAAAAATTAAATAAAAAATCGAAACTTAACTAACGCCTAACCACTATTTGCTCAAATTTATATAATAAATATTTTCAAAAATATGAAAACTAACTGTATTAAATTGAATCTGCTAACTGTATTAAATTTGAAAATTTATATAATAGGTTTTTAAGAGAAGCATAAGGCAAAGTTGCAGATTGCTCATCAGCTCGGTTTCCCATTTGTTCAATTTAAATCTGCAAAATCGCACAATTAACGAAAGATAAGGGGAAAAGTGCAATTAAACCAAAATATTTAAAGGACTAATGTGACATAGTAAGTCACAACTTGATATATTGAATTTTATGTCATTTGGGTCATGCTAACCGGTGCCCCCGAGGCACTGGTTAAGCATACAAAAAAAGGAATTTATTACCATAAAATGAAATTTTGTTGACTTATTTATAGATTAATTATACAGTTTTCAATGCAATAATTACTATATAATTTCCCTTTTTAGTATCCTTAACCAGTGCCCGGGGGCACCGGTTAGCATTTCCCTTTATTATTTATCAGCTAGTTAAACTGTTATTTTCACCAAATACTTAATTGAATTTATTAACTATCAGTCTTCATTTATAAATTATTAGTCATCAATTATAACTTATCAATTATCCGCTACTTTTATCAAATAGAGCCTAAATGGAATACTCCATTTATATTATATTAAAAAATGAGAAGAATCCTATAAAGTAACACAAGGAAGCCGTCAAGAAGCATTCTCACTTGTTTTTAAAATTATATTTCATTCCAGTCATAAAATATAAACCAATCAATCATGAAAGGAAGGTGCCACGAAATGGACGCATAAAGCTAGTTGTTCATAATGTATGCTTGTTTTGAGTGACAGATTCACGTTGTCCAATCCACTCATCTAAAAAATTTAGCTTATTCAGATGGCTAGCAGCAACAACTTATCTTCAGCTCTTGTGACTTCTTCAAGAAGAAATTATTACGATGTGTTTGTCACCTTCAGAGGTGAAGATACTCGCAACAATTTCACTGATTTTCTTTTCGATGCCCTTGAAGCAAAAGGTATTTATGTATTTCGGGATGACACTAATCTTGAAAAAGGTGAATCCATAGGATTTGAGCTTCTTCGAGCTATCGAAGGATCTCAGGTTTTCGTCGCAGTCTTCTCAAGGAACTATGCTTCGTCAACATGGTGTCTGCAAGAATTAGAGAAGATTTATGAATGTGTTAAGGGATCCAAAAAACACGTTCTTCCTGTTTTTTATGATGTTGATCCTTCTGAGGTTCAAAAGCAAAGTGAGATTTATTGTGAAGCCTTTGTCAAACATGAACAAAAATTCAAACAAGACTCTGATATGGTTTCAAGATGGAGGGAAGCTTTAAAACAAGTGGGGAGTATCTCTGGTTGGGATCTACGCGATAAGTAAGTAATTTATAGTTTTATTTTTTATTTTATATATTGGTAGAAAATATAAGGTGAAGTGATGGCGCACAAGTCCAGACCATAAACACAAAGTACTTTTTTTCGTCTAGAACAAATATTTGGAGTTCAAACTAATTTTTTTGTTTTGTATTTGTACGTGATGATTTAATGTTATTGAACAATTTTTTCAACTTTTAGGCCACAATCTGGAGAGATTAAAAAGATTGTTCAAAAGATAGTCAATATATTGGAGTGCAAATTTTCATATGTTTCAAAAGATTTAGTTGGAATTGATTCTCCTATGGTAGCATTACAAAATCATTTGCTTTTGAACACGGTTGATGGTGTTCGTGCTATAGGAATTTGTGGAATGGGAGGAATAGGGAAGACAACCCTTGCTACGACTTTATATGGCCAAATCTCTCATCGATTTAGTGTATCTTGTTTTATTGATGACGTTACCAAAATTTATAGATTACATGATGGTCCACTTGGTGCACAAAAGCAAATCCTACTTGAAACTCTGGGCATAGAACACCATCAAATATGCAATTATTACAAAGCAACTACTTTGATACGAAGCAGGCTATGTCATGAAAGAGCCCTTCTGATTCTAGATAATGTTAATCAAGTTGAACAACTGGAAAAAATAGCTTTGCATCGTGAATGGTTAGGTACTGGTAGTAGAATCATTATAATTTCTAGAGATGAGCATATATTGAAAGAGTATGGAGTGGATGTAGTTTACAAAGTTCCACTTTTGAATCCGGCCGAAGCTCAAAAGTTATTTTGTAGAAAAGCTTTCAAACTTGAGAAAATTATTATGAGTAATTATCAAAATTTGGCAGATGAGATACTGAATTATGCTAACGGTCTACCACTAGCAATTACAGTATTAGGCTCATTTTTATTTGGTCGTAGTGTGACTGAATGGAAGAGTGCATTGGCTAGATTGAGACAAAATCCAGATAATGATGTTATGGATGTGCTGCAATTAAGTTTTGATGGGCTAAAGCATATGGAAAAAGAAATATTTCTTCACATTGCATGTTTTTTTAAGGGTTATTCTGAGAAATATGTTAAAAACATTCTAAATTGTTGTGGATTTTATGCTGATATTGGATTAAGAGTTCTCATTGATAAATCACTTATAACCATTGAGAATGAATGGATTGAAATGCATCCTTTGTTGAAAAAGTTAGGCAGAAAAATTGTGCAAGAAAATTCAAGCAAAGAGCAAAGAAAGTGGAGCAGGGTGTGGTTGAAAAAACAACTCTACAATGTTATGATGGAGAAAATGGTAAAGTAGCTTGTTTAGAAATAAAAAAACATATTTCCATTTTTATAATAACTATAAATACTGAAAGTGATTTATTTTTTCTTTAATTTTTATTTTTATTTTTTGCAATACTTTAGGAAAAGCATGTTGAAGCCATAGTTTTGAATTATGAATATGATGAAGAGGTGGACGTTGAACACTTGTCAAAAATGAGTAATCTTAGATTGCTCATCATCTCCAATGAAGCAACAATAAGATATGGTGGGAATATCTCAGAAAGTCCAAGTTGTCTTTCAAACGAATTAAAATATATTGAGTGGTTTGAATATCCTTTCAAGTATTTGCCATCAAGTTTTCACCCCAATGAACTTGTAGAATTGATCTTGAAGTGGAGCAAGATTAAACAACTATGGAAAAACAAGAAGGTACTATAAATTCTCTTATTATTAATGTACTTGCAAAAGTACAATGATTGTATTAGGGTTTGTATTGTATTGGTCATGCCTTGAGAAGGCTCTCAAGGGTGGTATTTATAGCCCTCCATGGACCTGATTTGTGGTTACTTAAGCAACAAGTAATAGGGGTATTTAGGTATTTTAGACGTGTTCTAGAGGTTTCCAGAAGCCAGAAGAGGCGGCGGCCTGATAAGGGCGCGCCTTGGGCCTCAAGGTCTTCTTGGAGGGCACTGAGGCCTTTGAGAGGGTCTAAAAACCCTTATGGAGGTCTTTTAGGTCCTTAGGAATATTATGTCGGTCTAATTAATGTTTATCTTAGAAATATAAACTAATTTGAAAAAAAATCTCTTCCAATCAAAGTAACAACTCTGTTTATATTGGTTTTTCATGTCACAGTATCTTCCCAATTTGAGAAGATTGGATCTAAGCCACTCCAGAAAGCTAGAAAAGATAATAGATTTTGGAGAGTTCCCGAATCTTGAGAAGCTAAAGTTGGAGGGATGTATAAAACTTGTGGAGTTGGATCCATCTATTGGACTTCTAAGTAAACTTGTTTACTTGAATTTAAACGATTGCAAAAATCTAGCAAGCATACCCAACAACATATTCGGTCTTAGGTCTCTTGAAGATCTAAATATGTATGGTTGTTCCAAAGTGTTTAAAAATCTAATGCATTTGAAGAAGCCTGGTATATCCTCTAAGAAGAAGAAGAACAAGAAGAAGCATGATATACGTGAAAGTGCATCACATTCCTCGTTTCCCACTCCCAAGACAAACACATATTTGTTGCCATTCTCGCATAGCTTATATTGTTTGCGTAATGTTGACATTAGTTTTTGCCGTCTCAACAAAGTTCCTGATTCAATTGAATGTTTGCATTGGCTAGAAGGATTAAATTTAAGGAGAAACAATTTTGTGACACTACCTTGCCTGAGGAAGCTTTCGAAACTTGAATATTTAAATTTGGAGCATTGCAGGTTGTTGGAATCTTTGCCTCAACTTCCTTCTCCACCTACTAGTGGGCGGGATCAACGTGAGAACAATAATACTTTCATAGGTTTGAATGACGTTTTCATTGGTAGAAATATTACAGGATTGGTCATTTTCAACTGCCCAAAATTGGCTGACAGTGAGAGGGAACGTTGCAGTAGCATGACATTTTCATGGATGATACAGTTCATTCAGGCAAACACACAATCCTACCCAACCTACTTTGATAAGATTCAAATCGTAACTCCAGGAAGTGAAATACCAAGTTGGATCAACAATCAGATCATGGGTGATTCGATACCAATAGACTTCTCTCCTGCTATGCATGATAATACCATTGGCTTTGTATGCTCTGCAGTATTTTCTGTTGCACCTGTTTCAACTGGGTGGATCAAAATTATGAACATCGATTTGGATATTCCAGTAACTGTCAATAGAGATCTTGTTACGAACAAATCAAGTCACATATGGATAATCTACCTCCCTCGAGGGTCCTATGATAAATTTGAAAACATCTGTTGTGACGTTGTTGGGGGTGAAGGTTTGGGTATGGAGGTGAAGAGTTGCGGGTATCGTTGGGTATGTAAACAAGACCTACAAGAGTTCAATATAACAATGATGAATCACGAAAAATCCTTGGCTCCGAAGTGTAAGATAATTGGCAATTCTTAGAACTAATTGTGTTTATTTAATCCTTTTGTTTTGTCTTGATTTTTTTTATTATTTAGTTCAATTTGTTATTTTGATTTGCAATTTAGCCTATAATTTATAATTTGTGAGGTGGCTGTTTAAATTTGTATTTGGTTGTAATTTCATCTTCTTGTGAGATTTGTGAATATGTTATATATCATGTTTTGTTACATAGTGATGATGATTGAAATGTCAGTATTTTGAAAATAACATTGATGAGATAGGTTCTTACATCCATGACAGAAGGATCGGTGTTTTGGGTGAAGTAAACTACGAGACAAATTTTGTCTCCCAAAGGGAAATTTTCAACGAGTTTATCAATAATATAGCCATGCTAGTGGCTGAGTGCCCCAAAGTAGAGTATGTTGTTACCAAAGACGTTTCTGAGGAATTCGTGAAGAAAGAAACGGAGATAGAAATGCAAAAAGAAGATCTTGTGTCAAAACCGGAGCAAATTAGATCAAGGAGTGTTTAAGCAGACAATTGCAACTATTGGAGAAAATATGAAAGTTACAAGGTTTGTGCAATTCAACCTTGGACAAGGTTTGGAAAAGAAAAGCCAGGATTTTGCTGCAGAAGTCGCCACATAAACTGTAGCAAAACCGGTCACTACTCCGGTGAAAGAGGAGCCTGCTGCTGTCGAAGCCAAGGAGACTGGAATGTGCATATGTTAAGATTTATATACATTCTAAAAGGAAAAACTACACTCGGGGTCCTTTAACTTAATTTAAAGTTTCAAATAGGTCCTTGATCTTTTTTTTTGGTGTCAATTTAGTCATTTCTTCATGTCAAATTGGTTCTTTTGTTTAAAAACTCTAACGAAGTATGATCAAACTTCATTTTTAATGTATGTTTCCATAAGTCTAATTGGCCATTTAAAAAGGTACATTACATCTTCCGTTGATCAAAGTTACATCTAAATTACATCATATAAAAGATGTTAATTCAAGCCAAAAACTACCAAAACAATCATAACATATAAAAGATATAGGATCTCACAACGGCAATATTAATTCAAGCCACTGTGTTTATCTACATAGAATTGAGAGTGAAGATGGCACATAGTGACCAAGACATAAAGCATAGAAAATACCTTTTAGAACTTAACAAAAATCTGCCGCAACAGCATCTTACCGCAAATGTGTGTAATCCTAAATCATGTGTATGGTTGTGTCGCACCAAAAACCTACTATCTGCAATCGGAACGACCACGACCAAAACTGCGATTTAAAACCACACCGAAAGAAGGTGATCTTGAAAAGGCGCAAGCATACCTCAGAAAAGGGTCTCTCATCCACTGATAAGAATCCGGAAGACTAGCAGCTGAAGGAAGGATTGGTACATATCACGATTCACGCATCAGTGTTCTAATTGAAGTGAACTGTGAAACTGACTTTGTCGGAAGAAGTGAGAAATTCAAGGAGTTGGTTGATGATCTTGCAATGCAAGTTGCTGCTTGTCCACATGTTCAGTTTGAAAACACAACATATGTCTGCCTTGAAGCGCATGGTTCGATATATTCTGGGTACTCTTGATTTTGGTCTACATTTATATCCTTCATCCATTCTGGTTATTGTGTGTATCTTGGGTACAACCTTATCTCTTGGCCGGTCTGCCAAACAACAACCGACATTGTCTCAATCCAGTGTTGAAGTCAAATATTGTGGAGTCGCTAATGTAGTGTTCTAGTTGTCTTGGCTTAGCACTGTTTTTTTGTAACCACATATTGTCCTGTTTCGAAGGACACACTGGTCTATTGTGATTATGTAAGTGTAGTGTATCTCTCAAGTAATCCCGTTAAACATCAACACTCTGAGCACATTGAGATGAATATTCATTTTGTGCGTGAGAAAGTTACTCGTGTCCAAGTTAGTGTTTTGCATGTTCCTTTTTGATACGTAATAGCTGACATGTTCACTAAGGGCCTTCCATGACAACTCTTTGATCACTTTCGACATTGTCTCAGCATCCGGCAACCTCTAGTTTCGACTACGGGGATGTATTAAAAAATATAAATATATTTTATATTTAGTATTAATCTTTATTGAAATATGTAAATATCTTTTATATTTAGTATGTATCTTTTATATTTGGTAACGTCTTGATAGTCAAGTCAACAATGACTTGGTAGTCAAGACTCTTAAATGTTCGTTCAATGAAATAAGCTAGGCAAATATCATCCTACATGTATGTATTTTGCCGTTTTATACTATTAATCTAGATGTTGTGAGGTAATTCGTATATTCTTCCGTTTTGGTTTCAGCGACTTTGCGTTGTATTAATGTACTATACTAATTTGAATAAATGAATATGGTTTATTTTTAGTAAAAAAAGAGAGAATTAGATGCTATGAATTTCTTTTTACCAGATAATTAGAAGCTTTTTTTTACAGTGGAGAATTAGATGCTGCTATTATTTATTATTGCGGAAGAACAACGCTTGATCTTCTCGAGTTGTACTGAAATATTCTGCAACTTGTGCCTCTATAAATTTCCCATGCCTAGGCAAGCATGCAAAGCAAAGAAGACAAAAGTAGCAGAGCTCAATTTTTTAGATAGTACTATGTTTCTTGTTGAATTTTCCATTTGGAACAGCTGTATACAATGTTAGTTAGAGTTCAACCATAGAAGGTGAGTTGTCCACAATGTTTATTTATACGACCTAATATTGCATGTATCAACGACCTGTAAATGGGAAATAGTTTTCCTGGTAATGGGAATATAAAAGTTGGAAGTAATCTTACCGTGAACTTCGATAGAAGAGAGGATAAGCATGGTGGACATAGGGAGAGGTGGGAAGTGAAATACATCGTTGACAGGTCTACTGTTCATCTCCTCTTAGATAGAGAATTTGATAGAGATGGTATCGTTCAAGGTTTAAGACTCCAATTTGTTGATAGCAAGTATAGAAGTGAACTTATCTTTTTCTTTATAGATAAAGCTGAAAATGCATGATTGCTCAAGAAAATTGCCTTCCCTTCGTCGCTACAAACACGGCTTTTTGATATCAAGTTTGATAACGGGACTTGTCATAGTCACGGATACGTTAAGAAAACAAATTTTTCTTTCATGCAGGAGGAAGGGGACTTATTGTCGTTGAAGAGAATAGCATGCACTCCTTACAAAGTGACTGTTGCACACTATTATACCGTTCCCAATGAAAATGATTGTAGTCAAATTAAAAGAAATTGGAATTTCAATGGTTGTAGATATTTCGCTAGCAAATATCGTTTTAGTTTTTTCAGTGAAGGGTCATGTTCAACGCCCTGCTTCATCATTGTTTCGTATGTTTTAACAAGATTCTAGGATAGGGATTCCGAAACATTTTGAGACTACTCATGAGCATGATCCTAACACTGAGAGTGAAAGACGTATGCATAATTTTCCACCAACACAACTCGGTTACCATTTGCCTAATATAAGAGTTGTAGTTAACAATCAAAATGAAGTTACGGTATATGGTAATGGTAATGCGAATATTAGTATCACAGTAATTCAAGTATGCAATTCTGAAATTGGATTGGACCGGAGTTGATTCTACCCGGAAATGTTAGCTCACTTAGCATCCGACCCATACACCATCTTGAAGAGAGTTTCATGTGTGGATGAGTGTGGGGTGGTGTATGACCACATAACTGTTCAACTCCTCTACCCATAATCCTTTAGCTGCCTCCGGTCTTTTCTTTAGACCTTGTAAAATCACCTTATTTGCCGACTCAGCTTGGTTGTTTGTTTGAGGATGAATCTTTTTATAACATGGATTCCTATTTCTCAATGATATCCTCTTTTTATAAACAAAATAGACTTCGATTCTTTAATAATCAATATAACTTCGATCTGGAAAGGTCCTATTTTACGTATGGACAATTCCTTAATTTATTAAACAAACCATTCGGCGGTAAAAAACACTTTTTTTTTTTGACAAAGAGACTATTTCAATCGAGTTATAGGTATTTAAACTCCATAATTCCCCACTCCTTGCAGAAATTTTCTAATGATGAGCTAGTGAATTGAGATCCATTATCAATAACCAACACTGCTAGTAGAATGAACCTGCATTTGATCTTCCAATAAAACTTCTTGATCCTATCTGTTGTAATTGTGGCCACTAGTCCACCTCAATCCATTTAGTGAAGTAGTCTACTGCCAAGATCAAAAACTCCACCTGGCCTTGTGCTAGAGGGAACAAACCTAGGATGTCCACCCCCACTCCTAAAGTGCTTAGCTCCCAAGCAGACCGAGTATGTAATAACAGAGGTACATGAAAGGGTATGTGGAACTCACATTGGGGGTCGAGCTCTAGAGTCTAAAGTACTCAAAGAATGTTATTATTAGTTGACCATGAAGGAGGATTGTTCCATGTACGTCAAGAAGTGAGATAGTGTAAAGATTCTCCAACCTTCATCAGGCTCTTCCAGAATACTTGACGCTTGGTGGATTGTGGACTGGTATGGACGAACCATACCATGTGACTTGTAATATTTTACTTGACCGACTAGCAAGACCTCACTTAACACTAGTTTGATTGTTCAAGTCATGCCAGCTCAGCCATGGTCAGCGCCAATGCTTACGTATGTAAACACAAGTTACAACAAGCGAGCTGTTCACAGGAGCTGCACTCTAAGAATTAAATGAATATACACTGTTCAAAACTAGAAAAAAAAATCCCCCTAACGTCTCCTAAGTGTGACCTTTTATAATCCACGATTTATTGACTTAATGGGCCTTTCTTTGGTTACACAAACCCATTAAGTTGTGATCCAGAGCTTCTCATTGGTTTGTGTAGCTCGAGTATGGTCGCGTGTGAACTAGGCTGCACTTCGTCCATACAGGGCATGTGAAGTTGAGACGCACATTCAGAGACGTTGATCGTTCGTACAAGAGACATGGAATCAAGGCATGCGTAGCTTGAATAGGACCACAATAAGTTTATCTGCATAGCCCAATCTAGGACGAGCCTGGAATGGTTTGTCACTTGAACAGTTAAATCAATGCTAAATGAGGATGAGCTGACATGACTTGAACAGCCAAACCAGTGTAAACTGGGACCAACTGAGCTGGCATGAATTGAATAATCAAACCAATGTTGAGTGAGGACGGTTTGAGTTGGCGTGACTTGAACAGTCAAACGAGTGTTGAGTGATGACGAGCTGAGATGACATGACTTGAACATTCAAACCAGTGTTAAGTGAGGTTTCTCTAGTCGGTCAAGTAAAATATTAATAGTCAAACGGTATCGTCTCTCCATGCCAGTCTGGTTCTGATATGAAAATGAAGGTTAAACATGTGTATCTAAAGATTATTGTGTTTTATTGCTGGAAATAAGTCTTACAAGAGCCTAGTTCTGATTTCTTGTAAATGAAATGTCTCATTTATTGATAACTTGATGAATTGATCAATAATGAACTCAATGGAGCATATTTATACATCAGTCTATATGAAAGTGAAGAAGATAACAAGGAACAATAGCTAACTAACTCTTAACAAATTTTTAACCAACTGTACTCTAATAATACTGAAATGTACTTGATATTTCCTTGCAGTCAAGCTGAATGCAAATCGAATGATTGTTAGTACTCTCCATGGCTTTGACCAGTTTATGAATTTGGTCGTTGACAATACTGTGGAGGTAAATGGCAACGAGAAAAATGACATAGGGATGGTGGTAAGTAACTCCTCATATTCTGCATTATTATTAACTTCAATATTAGCAGCTAACAGAGTTTGAGCATGGTTTTTCTACTGATAGTTTCATTTTCTTTTTCCAATTAATCAGAGGAAATAGTGTGGTCACTGTAGAGGGAGGCACTTGAACCAGTAGTAAACAGGATCTTCTAATGTATGTTTCAATTGTAAACTTTTATAAGTAAATTTCAAGGTTTCAACACAAACTGTGTAAGGGTACTGCTGGGTTTAAAATGTAATTGTGTTTCTAATTTTCGACAAATGTTGGATTAATATGTGGATCTTCATACTGTAGAAACTCTATAAATTAATAATGTTAGGACCGGAGAAATTTATTAATTTAGAGAGTTATTAATTTATCAATAAATTAATAATTTAAAGAGTTTTTAAGTAATTATACAGTACATACCAAACAAAAAGGCAAATTAGTCTATGCCTCTTAGAATTACGTTGCAGCGAACCTTGGGACTCAACGTAAATTAGTAACTACTGTGTTCA
>Ga0228711_1007278_pt1 | contig 16108 bp, 10 predicted proteins | sample MedpolnodulmetaG_2_FD_177996 | JGI IMG/M metagenome (GOLD analysis project Ga0228711, IMG submission 177996) | Root nodule microbial communities from Medicago polymorpha collected in Santa Monica, California, United States - brown nodules | ecosystem: Host-associated > Plants > Roots > Nodule...
TTGGCAAGGTTGTTTTAATAAATAGTAACTTTACTCTATTTATACAATTTGGTAGTGTGACATTCCGTTTTACGTTGAATACTCTGATTATTTGTATTATTTACATTGTTGGGAAAACGGGGTGTTACAATAGACGTTGGTACTGTAACATAACATAATATTTTAATGGCATAGTGTAGTAAACAAAAGAAAAGCCGGAGCTTTGGCAAAATATAAATAGTAACAATATGTCTTAAAAACAATACTACACAAAACACTACACATTACGAAAATCTTTCTTATAGACCACATTTGATTTAACATCGGTATCTTCCCCGTCTTGATCATAATTTTATGTTTTAACAAAAATCGATTTTGTGAACCTATAAGAAACAATCGTTATCAACTATAAGTTGTACAATATTAAATGGTGAATTTATGGTTTATTTCAACGGATTATAAAAAAAGACAATATAAAATAATATTGCAATATTCTTTCAAGAGATTATACAAAATGTTCAATTTTGTGCTTAATGGTTCTTTTATGGTTTATTTCAACGGATTATTAAAGAGGCAGTATTAGATAGGCTTGACAGATTTTAATGATATACTCCCTCCATCCTATATTATAAGCAAAAAAAAAAAACCATACTTACTAAGAAAACTAAAACATAGTAGTTTGTAACATAGTTTTTTGTGTTATCTTTGAAATAAGTTTTATAGGAAGATGTAAACACAATTTTCATTGGCAGTTGATTATAGAGAAAATGAAAAAGAGAGCAAATTGAATGCACTTAGCATTTAATTTTTCTTTGAAAAAGATAATTTTTGAAAAAACATAATTAAATATGTTAAAAGTTGGTCTTTTTTGCTTATAATTTGGGACAAAGAAATATGTAATTTTTGCTTATAAGTTAGGACGGAGTGAGTATTTCATAGTGCATTTATGTTTATTTCAACGGATTACGAAAAAGGCAATTATATTGGGAAATTCGAATCCCTATTTAGTCGAAGTTTCAAACTTTGGTTGTATAATAATGTATTGTGATATTGAGAAGAAAGATTTTCTTTCGTTTTATGAATGACAACGAAAATATTATGTCGTAGTATAAATAGGGATTCTAACTAAAAATTGTGCTTATTTATTTTATAAAAAAATTTAATCAATTTTCAAGAATCACATTTTACATGCTAGCACATTAATATGTTGTTCGTTATTTAATTAGAACGACAATACTGTGAAGAAAAAAAATCGATTATTTCAAATATTAGAAAGACAATCAACGAATTATTTTTAAAAATCTTTTATAATTCCTTTTTTACATAGTCAACTTTTAAAAGTAAATGGAAATGTATACCAATTAATTACATATTGATAGTCATTAAAAGAGGAATTATATTGGGAAATTCGAATCCCTATTTAGTCGAAGAAATATTCCTTGGTTTTATAATAATGTGTTGCGATATTGAGAAGAAATATTTCTTTTCGTTTTTGAATGACAACGAAAATATTATGTTGTAATATAAATAGAGATTCTAAATAAAATTTGTGCTGATTTATGTTATAATTTTTTTTTAAAAAGTTTCAAGAATCACATTTACTTGCTAGCACATTAAGGTTGTTCGTTATTTAAATAATTTTTTTTCTCTAAATAGAGATTTGTCTAAAACTTTGAAGATCAAATCCATGTTTTTGTGGAAGATGTCGAGTGTTAAACAAAATCAATTATTCGTTATTAGCAAATTTCAGTGTTTGGAGGGATAAATAAATAAATCATTATTGATTCGCCGCTATTGCAACACACAATTTTTGTTATAGAAATATAATCGGCAAAATTATAACGACAGTAAAAAATTATCTAAATAATGCTAACACCACAATTTAGATAAAAGAAAGCAATATTAAACGCAATACCAATTTCAAACAAAAATGAAATTAAGTAAGTAAGACACGAAATTTTATTCAAGGAAAAATTGTTTGAATAAGGATTACAAAACATAAACTTAATTGACGAAGTACTTAATCAAATATCCAAGGAAAAGTTAACTTAAGAAAAACAAAAATTAAACAAAAATTCGTTCCACCAAGAGGCCGCATTCAAATTCCTATTTGCGGATGACACGAAGGTAAAGAGTCTCGTTCTTTCTAGCAGATGGTGCACCAAGCAGTATGCGGGAACCTTGACGAAGATTGCGAGCAAGAACTATTCTCTTCCACCCACCTCCAATTTTGAAATGAGCATAATTAATATTGTCATAAATCAGAGTGCAATCCCGCACGTTGTCATTGTCATCCACAATCTTCAAAGTTGTAGTCACATCCAATACGAACTCACAAAATCCTATCAATGAAAGCTCCTGCAGTGCAAAATATAACATCGTTAATTTAATACCTTACAAACGCTGAGAATACAATCAGTAATATTAATTTTTACTCATCCACCATCATAGTCTTCAGAAGTCAACTTTTTTTCATAGGAACATGAAAAATTAATCTGATCATGGACAAAGGGGATGGTAAGACATCAAAGTTATTGAAAGGAACAACCTGTTTCTCAAGCTTAAAAATCATTGATGGGGTAAACCTAGGAATTGACATATTCCTTCGAAACCTATCCTTCAAATGGATAGCAAACTTATCCATACTAACAAACACCATATTCACCCAGGATCCGAGACAAAACACCGTAGAAGTCTTTTAGGGCATGCCAACCCGTAGTCAAGTAAATGTTGCCATTGAATCTCTCAACCAACACCTCAAATTCGTTGTTTTTAGAATACACCAGATATGCGTAGCGTCCAATTTGGTCTCCAAATTCATGAATAAACATTGTTGGCAAGAGAACCATGCCCTAATATTAAAAAAAAATACGAATCAACATGCTAATAGATGAATCCGAATGGAAAGGATGATCCGAACAAAAGCATTCGGAAAGAAAGCCTTACGTGTAGAGTATCAAGCTCAACAATACGTCTTGTACTTTGTACGGAGATCATTGACAACCTTCTCAAGTTCGGATGTGGGATTTGGGTTCAACGGGACTGGCAACAAAACACCTACAAACATGTCAGTATTACGACAACCTCTTTTAACTTTGTATTACATGATAAGATATTTAGCAAATCCTAAACTTATTAAAGCATGATAAGACAGCAGAGCTTGTAGGTCATTGTTGATCATGCTTTTGTGAATGTGATGGGGTCTGAAAGGATCAGAGTAAAAGTAGAGTGAATAAACCTTGTTTATATTTCAGGTCTATTTCAACGGAATATAACAAAAATAAATAATAGTTAGGAAATGGTTGTGGAAAAAAAAAGTTCGATTTAGTGTATAAAAAAGGCAATATTAGATAGGCAAGAATTACATTTCGATTATTTCAAATATTAGAAAGACAATATTATAAAGGCAATATTAGATAGGCAAGAATAAAAATTCGATTTTTTAATCATCCATTCAGTGTGAAAAAAAATTCGATTATTTCAAATAATAGTTGGCTATGAAAATTTATACCTATTAATTACACATTGATAGTCATTAAAAGATGAATTATATTGGAAAATTCGAATTCAATATTTCAAGGTAATTAAAAGATTAATTTAGGGGTAAATAAGTCATTAGAGATTGTAAAAGAGTTTAAGGAGGGAAGTCTTAGGTTTAAGATCAAGGGTTGAGATTAAGTTTTGATCTATCCAACGGTCAACATTCATTGCTGCCAAAAGTGATTAGGTTAAAATTAGGTTAAATGTTGCTTGACCGGTTAAGCTTTATGAGTATGAGATTTCTTAATTAACAAAAAAAAAATAGCAGCACCTAGCCAGCATCTTTGACAAAATTTGATCCAATTTGCAGGACAACACGACCGCATGGATAAGAAACAACATCGTCGATTAGTTGTAGAGATTAAGAGAAATTCATAATTAAAATAAAAGAGAAAGTGAATTATTGTAATGCTTAAAAGATGTTGAGGGCATTTTTGTCAAAAATAAGTGAGACTTGTTAATTTTCTCCTTCATTTTTTAGATGAGTAAGTTAGCAACCTCATCCCCGTGAGCTTAACTCAGTTGGTAGAGATACTGCATTTTATATGCAGGGGTCGGGGTTCGAACCTCAAACATTCCACTTCTCCATAATTAAATTGTGTGAGCTCTAGCCACTAGGCTACTTGAAAAAAAAAAAAATTAGCAACCCTATAAATGGAGTACAACTTCAAATTTAATAGCAAAGAATATTCACCCAACTACTCATTCTTCTCTCTGTCACTCCATTATGGTTATCCTTATCCTTATTAAAATGAGATAGAGGTAAATGTTTAATCTGTGAAAATAAGACTATCCACAATGCAGCACTCCATTTGAGTGCTTAAACGGCCTCCGACCGTACACGTCATTCGTTTTATAATTAATACTTAATAAGCATTCAATCTCTCCAACCCAGCACCTCTAAATAATTATTAATTGGGTCCCTGTAATAACTCTATCATTAAATTTTAACAATAATTTATATATTCATTCATAATTATATAATTTTAAAATATTGTAGTAATTTAATTATAAATTATAAAAAAAGATAAAACTTATTTGTTGTTTTGTTTAAATCCAATCACTGTATGTTTGTTATGTTTTTTTTCCATTCAGATGGGTAAATTATTTGTTATTTTAAAAAAGTTTTTGTTGAAAATTTAATCTTGATCGATTAAATATTACTCTTCCAACTAATATATAATTTATTTTTTAATATTAAAATAGTACAACAATTGAATAGAGAAAAAAATAGAATTAATTGTACATATAGGACCCATGAGTAATAAGAGAGAAGGTGTCTATAAAAGCACTCATCTTTATAAGTACCGTATTAATTGGTGTCACACTGAATGTGTCTATTTAACATGATGTTAAATAGGGGAAGGACTCCCTGTTGTAGATGGTTTAAGAGATGATTGGTGAGCTATCATTGGGGTATTAGGGTTGTTGAGAAACAAATTATTTACTCTCTTCCCTTCGATCATTTTCAGATTCCTTGAATATTTGATTATATGTGTGTGTATAGTATCATAACCAAGCTAAGCCAAATATAGAACATTGGAGTAGTTTTTTTTTTTTTTATGAGCACATTTTTCAATTCAAAGATATTTTTGTACATCTTAAAGCAATCAACACTTCTTTATGCTCTATTTCTCTTCTCCTTTCTCTTATACCAATTTCTCTCAACAACTTCTATTCCAAAACCAAACACCGTTAGAGTCTTAAGTTCAACGACTATGCAAAATGAACTTGTGATAAACAAAATGGTATGTATGAAATGAAGTACTGAAAAATCATACAACTAATCAATAATTTTTTACACAGGGATTCAATGACAACTCATTGATTTGGACCCGTTACTTAGCTAAGAATATTTATGTTAATTTTTTCAGTTTCCGTGAATAGAACATTTCAAAGTTCGTCAATAGTTCTATATACGTTTATAACAAAACTTAAACAAATTCTAAAATAAAATTGAGTGTGACAATCAGAAATATAATACAGGAAGCTGTTTGTACTCATCCAAAAGTTTTGGTATATCATCCATGCGCAACTGCAACAAGAGTAAATGAAGACAGTCAGAAAAAGAATGGTATTGTAACTTTTAGAATTATAATATAATGTTTATTCAGTCTCTTTGCCTAATAACTCAACCTTCTATAATCTATACCTGTGAAACGTTTGTGACATGATAAAATCGATGCATCACGTGTTCGTCAAATCCAGGTTGCTGGTCAGATGCACTCTTTCCTCTAATGAAGTTAAGAAAGAAAAACAACACAAGCCAAACTATTCATCAGTAAAGTTTGAAAACAAAATGAATTACTCAAACTAAAAAAAATGAATAAACAATGTAGTTCTTACAGATGAAGCCGGTGAATTAGACGTTGGTAATCCCGGAGCAATGGTCCAAGCTCTTTGAGTTTGATCATATTTGGTTCAGCCTTCTGCCAGTGTTCGCGGAGTGCCTCAATTGCCTTGTTATCGGAAATGGAATACCATTTCAATCAAATTACTTCTATGATACCAACGTACAGAAAAGTTTGTCATAACTAAAGGAATGTTTTAATTTACCAGTGAATTTGCAGAAGCATTTTCACCTGCTAATCTTGATGCTAATTCAAGAAGCTCTTTGTCTTCCAACTCATTCACAATTGGAAGCATAGAATTGGACTGTGAAACTGATATTTGTAATCTTCGTTGCAGTTCTGAGAGAGGAAACTTCTCTACTTGGTTTTCCTGGCAAAGGTGATGGCAATAAATTAATTCAAGAAATTGAGTTGGATCTATTAAATAACAGGAAGTATTATATCTACTAATTTAACCTAAGTTTTGTAATATTCTCTTCAAATTAAGAGAAGTATCGAGAAGACAAGAAAGTGCTATGAAGATAAGGCAAAACAAGTTTAACCAATACCTGGAATTGAGGTTGAAAGTTACCATTTAGTGACGCTGCATCTTTACTTTCAGAAATATTTCTAGGTGGAGATTCAGTTAACCTATTTGCAATTGGGTCATCTGGTAAAACAAGCAACGTGAGGGGAATTTAGATTTTTATGTGCCTCTGACTCTTTACTAGTCAGTTCTTTTAACATTTATCTTATGAGATTGTATCTGAATTTAACAATAATAACAACAAGAAGTTTGAAGACCTTAAAAGCACAATAAATACCTTGAGGGACTAACCACCATGGCTCGCCATAAGTTGATTTTCCATCAAAGCCACCGATTAGCAGATACCGTGAACCAATAGCTGTCATAGAGTGGTATGCTCGGGCAGGAGGGGGTTCGTTGCCTACGGATAGCCTCTTCCACGTTGCTGAAACTATACGAACAGAAGTACAAACAATTAGCCTGCCAAACAACTTAAGTAACTGAACTTAGTATTTCTCCAATAAAATTATTGATTATCTGCATGACATAATTTAACACAAAGGAAGGCAAATATATGTGATTTGTTTCAAAATAATGCATCTGAACTGAATACCATGTTTTGCAAACTTCGCTCTTCAGTTAAAGTTAAAGCAACATGTGACATACACAATTTTTCATTCAAAGACATGATTTTGCATCATTAGCTCGTTTATTTATTTTTCAAGAATAAGGTATTATCATCAAATATTAAATATTCTACATGCCTTTTCATTTACTTGAAACATAAATAATTCTTCTTCAACCTCAAAAATGTTTCAATTATTATAAGGTTCCAAAAGCAAGAAAGTGTACGTTTGTAACTTCCTAGGATCAAGATTTGTGAAGTACACGGGCTCTTAAACTGATTGTATGCTAAATTCATGAGATGAAAGCCAGATATTTATTATTTTGCATACATTTTAATGTTCATCAAGCATTCTTCAAAAATAGTACAAATAAATAAAATAAAAACATAAAATGAAGCTAATAGCCCTCCTTGGATACTAGAGGTCAACTCCTATAAAAAAAAACCAAAGACTTCTGATTAATGAAACCGGAATCTCTGAATTTCCAACCATAGAAGAAAGAAAATAGAAACAGACACCCTTCATGTAGCTAACATGCACCATATTCATCTAGTTTTCTTTTTTCCCTCAAAGTATTTTGCAGTCCCAAGTCCCAACTATAAATTAATGTGCAATGATGCCAGAGAACATCAACAAGTTGACTTTAAATGGAACAGATCAACAATAGAAAGAAAGAATTTCATGGTTCCAAAAACAAGAACGGTATAGATAAGCATAAGCCTGCCATCATACCAGACAGGCAGACTGGAAGTTCTCACCTCTGTCCAATACAACACAATCATTGTAGTAGATATCATAACGACTCAACCATCCACCGGTCCCATGCCCGCCAAACATCAACAACTGCAAAATCAACTCCAACATTAATAAAAGAAACAAACAAATGATATGATTCTAAGTTAAAGCGGTAAATTCATACAATCACATGGATGTATTAACAAGTCTTGTGGGGTAACGATTAGTTTTTTATTATTACTAGCAACAAGCCTTCAACCACCTTCACATGTCTGACATGAACATAACGGCCAGCCTTTTTAGATAGTGTTTGGCTTAGATCTTTTTAGGTTTTTCTTCTCCTTAAAAGCAAAAGATAGACCAAACACATTTTGAGAAAAAGATATTCGACGAGAGTATGGGCATTGTCCAAAAAATTCTTGATCGGGAATACTGTGAAGTGTTTCTAGAGTCTTCCAGTCAGTTATGCTAGCTTGGCACAACAGAGAATCAGTTATCAACAGCATTTTTAGTAGGCGTAGCTGTTAGTGTTGGTTGAAGTTTTGTTAATTTGATTAGCTTATTTTGCAAGTTTTCAGTAGCTATAAACACTATTGGACTCAGAAGATCAATAATGCATTCAGTTTTTACATTCTATAATCAAAATTTAATTCTCTCAAATCTTTCTCTTCTCTCTAGACTCTTAACATCATGCTCCATGGAAGGTTCAATATACTGTCAGATTCACCGGATATTCGAGATATCGTAAGACTTGCTATGTTGTACCCGTCATGGTAATTTTAAACAATTATATTTGTGGAAAGATATTCTGATTTCTGAAGTACTGAAAATCAATTGTGTGAAGAGTAGAAACACTAATCTGAATATATAGACTAGGCTCTAACTACTGGACTTGTTTAATAGGCCTAATACGAAAAGCTAATATTAACATAATATGTGCCCGCAACAATAATTACTTATTTACAACAATATTAAAATTTACCAAACAATTTTCAACTTCCAAATAGTTTTAAAGCCAAAAAAACACCAAACAACTTTAACTTTACTTTTGAAGCTCTTATTCCATCTTTAACTTTAAAACAACAATTAAGTTGTAAAAAGTTGGGCTAAACACTACCTTAATACCTAGCCTTCAATAAAAATTTAAAAAAAAAATTGTAGATTATTCTATTGCAGAATAAGGTAGGAACAGTACAAACATCCATTTTTTACAGTAAAAGACTAAAAGCAATCTAAAATATAGCAAAAGTAGAAAGATAAATAAGGATTGTGCAAATGTGATTACATAGTGTCCAGCATTTGTAACTGAATGGCCACAACGGGGAGATGGAGCTTGACCTGGAAGCTTTAACTGAGTCCAACCGGGTGTTTCATTCTCTTCCCTCCACAACATATACAAACTATAAGTACATAATCCAATTGAATAAGGAGCCACAAATATTTAAATTTAGAATAAAAAAAAAAGTATGAAATAGTGCAAATATAATCATGTTCTGATCAAAACAGAGACAAAGGGACGCAGATTGTACTTTGCAACCGAAAACACATATTACAGAATACACGCCATTTGTTGCCAATCCTCCAATGACCCATTGCCATACGTGTTCAACTCATAATCCTCACCCTCTTATGCTTTTTACCTGCCATTTCCCATCTTCTCCATATTCTGTTGAATCTATTCTGTCCCCGTTATGTCCTATCTCCATTTCTATTTTTTTGAAGAAGCTAAACTAACCCCCTCAAATTGGCACCAGAGAGAATCGAACCTGAGACCTTGAGGAGGAGCACACTCCCAGGTTCCAAGTCAATACCACTAGGTCAACCCAAGTGGGTTCCTATCTCCATTTCTATTGACATGCTAAGTTGGATTAAACTGAAATGTTGGTTGGGTTTTCTACCAATGTTATAATCTTGTAGAGAAAATGTGCTCTATATAGTATGGAAGGGACATGTCAAACTGCTAACTTACATTCACAAGTCAAGATTTTCTCTATAAAAAGGAAGCCTTTTCCACCTCTAAATGGACTGAAGGCTTGTTCGCAAACTAAATTGTCCCATCACCACTTGAACATATATATCTTATGTAAGTGTGCTCAATCAATTCTACAAGTTTCGAGTGCTATTCATACTTGGATACTATTAAATGGCAACCAAACCGGGGACTTTAAGATAGAAGACATACTCCAATAATTTACATTACAAACATGTATGCAATATTTTATTACAGGAATTTATGTTGTTATTAGAGACTGATTGATGTCTTGGAGAAGTAAGAAGCGAGGTGTTGGCACAATAAGTGCAGAAGGAAAATATTGAGTGAAGGGACACTGAAGGAGTTTTAAGGAGGTCCAAGGTTCAAACCCTAGAAACTAACATAACCACTAACTTACCAAACATTTTCCTATCCAGGAAAAAAAAAACTAAATAGTGAAAAACATTTCATACAAGAGATCACATTTAATTTTAAATTTGAAGAAATTCAACAACCTTCGTAAGAAGATTTAGCAACCAACATACCACAGAGGACCTGGACGTGACAATAACAAATTGCAGTCTACAACTAAATATTAAATAAATGACATCTTGCTTGATAAACATATAAATATAGCAAAAAAATATCTATCTATACATACCTTCTTCTATAAGGCCCTTCAAGGCCCACAAATCACCCATAATTGGTCCACCTCCTCCTGTCAAAGTCAGGCCAGAACACTCATTTCAGTTAATAACTTCGTATGAGATTGAAATCGCATCCGCAACAAATAATATACTATATGCTCCCTCCATTTATATTTACATGAAAGATAGGGAAATCAAAGCAACATGATTATCAGGATTGGGGGGTTATTCCAGTCTCCAGAGCAGGACACACCCAGTGCTTACCAAAATCCCAAAGAGACTATCATAAACTAAAAATGTTGATTTAGAAATTAACTTTATCATGACACACGTGTAGGGGAAAGTGGTTACACCTTAGAATGAACATTGGAGTTTCAGATGGGTTTATGAAGGTCAGCCGTGCAACAGCGGAGTACTTTGAATACAGAAAAGATTGACAAAAATTCTAAGTTCAATTTTATTAGCTACATTAAAAAAAAAGGGTATATAAGTCATGCAAATTTGAAATTTCATTTATCTTCTTGCCACTAAAGTCAAACCCAAAGGAAGTGATGAATCCTCTCCTATATTTTTTTCCTCAAATCTTCTCCTATATTGTAACTAAGAAAATAGTGAAAGCAGTGAGATGCACATATGCATCATTGTTTGAGAAACAAAAGACATGTTGTTTTAACATGAAAAATCACAGAGTACAAATAGAAACAAAAATTGAGGGACAGAATCAAGAGATAGAAATTCTTTATTCAGAAGGACAGCGTTTGAAACATTGGTATCTCAAAAAAATGCCTTTCCAATAAATATATTCTGCTTTTGATTTCTTAGAAAATACCCTAAGGGCGCCCATAAATATTTGACCTTTTTAATTTGGATAAAAGGACTGGTATAAACTCGTTAAAGATATCAACATACAAGCAAATCAATTCTTAAACAAGGAGAATTATGAGACTTCACCTCTTCCACCATAAACAAGCAACCGTTTTTCGACCATTGTGGCAGTATGCCCACATCTAGGCTGTGGCAATGTTCCAGAGACTGAGAGCTCAGTCCACTCAAGGGATACTATGAAAGCAAGAAGACAGCGTTACCAGTTGTTAGAACTGCATAAAAGGCAATTGTGTTTTCAAGAGATAAAACCCAAATCCCAGAGATAGAAAAATACTTGTGTCCAAGACATAAACATCGGATAGCCACTTTTTTCCATCCCATCCACCATACCTGCACCATTAACAAATATTTTAATTTAGTCCTAATCTTATCCAGTCAATTGGTATAAGTAGTCAAATCAAATGTTATAGGTCTAACATAACAATCTTCCGGTTCCCAATAGATGAAGCTGCAGCGAAATCTCGCGGCGAAGGTAAGTCACCAAAGCCAGTTAGTTCAGACCATTGCCATATATCTTGATTAAACAAAGTCGTTCATTCCAAGTGCCAACATGCCAAGAAAGCATTAGTACCAATTTCAAACATTTCAAGTCTCACAAAATGAAAGTTATCACAAAAAAATAACCCAACAAATATAATACAGAGTGTCTTACCAGTATCCAAAACCCAAAAGTCCCCCAACCTGTAAAATTCAGACATTATAATGAGAACAAAATACACAAACACACACGCACACAAACATAAAATAGCAAGTGATTTGAGACTTGAGATGCATTAATCTTCACCATAAAAACTATGAAAGCAAAATTTATTTTACTTAAGGAAATGGAATATGCCATGTCAACCCATAAGTTGTTTTCGGCTTATTTCCACATGCTCTCCAGTATAAACTATAAGCTATTTTTAGAAGCTAACTTGGAGAGCTTATGGAAGTAGGTTGAAAACAGCTTATAATAAATATGCGATAAATTGTTTTCATAAGCTCTCTCAAATAGTCTCACAAGTGCTTATGCAAGTATATAAGCTCAATTAAGTCAATCCAAACATGCCCTTTATCTTTTGTTATAGAAATAGCTTATACATAAGCACTTATATGATAAGTATATAATTAAGTTGCTTATCCAAATAGGGACTAAGTATAATCAAGATTAACTCTTTCTCAATGTATTTTAAGTGATCTACAAAACATGCAATGATAAAATAGTGTGAGAAATGAACAAACTGAAACAGTAACTAGACCTTTGACCACCAGAACGGCCACCAAAAACAAACATATGACAATCAATAGCAACAGCAACATGAAATGCTCGTGGAGTGGGACCCACGTGTCCATCTGAATCACTTCCAGTACACTCCGGTTGATACCATAGCTTAGCTTCTGAAAATTTCAACAATGCAAAACGAATAAAATTCCAAATTTTGATAACAACCCACAAAAAAAGAGAGAAAAGGGTCACCAACCAATATCATAGACAAGAATATCAGTGAGAAATTTTTTGTCGACAAGACCACCGAAGACGACAACCTTGGATTTTCCGATATTAACAGCGGAATGACCGCTACGAGGTTGAGGAGGTGTTCCAGCATAATCCGATGATGATGCTCCAACCCAGTAATACATTTTTGGTTTCAATTTTCCGATTCCGATCACGATATTCGATCAACGTTCTCTCTTCTATTTTCTTTTCTGGGTTTATTTTCTTTCAGGTTTTAACAGATTTTGTAGCTCCAGTAAAAATTAAAAAAATAAATTGTCGGTATTTTTTTTTACCACGTTGTTATCGGCTTTGACTAGTAAATTTTATAGTGTTTGACTAATAATTTTTTTCCTTTGAGGAGAGTGTTTTGACTCAAAAGTTAAAAAACAATTTAATATGTTTACATTTGGTTTTACTCCTGAACATTTAAATGAGATTATAAATAATTTTTTCAACTTAACTAAAAGTCTTAAATTTGTATTCAACCTTAAGAATGCATCAATTTTAAATCTCTTAAAAAATAAAGTTGTGTTATTTATTGTGGTTTTATCTAACTCAAAGATTTAGTCTATGCGGGTTGGCATAGAAATTAACAATTGTCATTGTACCAAAAGGAAAATTAACAATTATCATACTTATATTAGTTATCTTTTTAAGATTTTTTTTTTTTGATAAAATCTTTCTAAGGAGTTATTTTTTTAAGATGTTCTGGTGAAAGTTTGAGTGAAGTTAAAAACTCATCTTTAAGGTTATTCTCTAAATCGAAATTCATGATTGATATTCATAAATATTCTCTTAAATATTTATGTCAAATGTTAAGACAAATGTGACATATCTGAAAAACATAATAATCAACACAGTTAAAAAGAACATTTGTGAAAATACCGGAGCTAGTTAAGGATGTAATTTCACGGAGACGAACCTAAAAGATAAGTCGTGCAAGTTAGGACTTTAAGGCTCAAAATTTTAAATTAAAAAATCTTAAGAATTTAATTATAAATATAAAATTTAACAAATTAATTATATATGTATGTCTAGTTGAATTGGTTACGACAAAGGCCTCAAATCCTCTTATCTTATGTTCAAATTTTAGACAAAACATAACTTAATTTCTTTTAATGGCTTTTTTTTTATAAGACATGTTTTTTTTAATGTTCTCACCGTAAATTTGTTTTAGATCTTTTATAATATGTTGGACCGGCCTTGGACTCCTCTAAATGATTTTTGACTAAAAAATTATATTCATTTACTCAAGTCGATAAAGTGCATCAAATATACACAAAAATTCAACATCGCTAAAAAATATGAATTTTCGAATAAGCTCAAGTGATCGGAATATACATGTCTTCAAATCTAGGACATTGACGACATATGACATTAATTGAAGATGTAATTGGTCAAAGTTGGTTTGTCAATTTAAACTAAATGAACACCGCATCGAGACATAAACTCAAACAACGATGTACCAAGACAATCAACAAAACTACATCACACTAAAACTACAAAATCACAAAAAGGGTCACGAAACAATAAGTTAAACTATGTGAAAACCACTCATTTAGATTGAGCGATGAAGACTTAGGTGTAGGTGGATGATTACGAGTCAAAAAATAACTCAATACCCACCATTTTCGGTGGATGAAGAAGAAAAATCTTAGAGAGAACATAAAGTTTATCTCTCTAAAAAAATTAGGGTTGCGACTTCAATTTCTCTGTGACAACTGAAGGTTATCCACTATTGTTGCAATCCATTTCATATTATTGTCATGATTTTTTTTAATAAACTTTGCATAGTTATACTATTAAGAAGGAAAGGAATATTTGTACCTAAAAAAGAAAAAAGATAAACGGTCCGTGGTTAGGATGACCACAAATCAATATTGTGATGCATTTGTTGTCGAATTTGAAAGTTAGATGAATATTTGGTTGACATTTCTCAACTAGGATTTTTTTTAATTCAAAGGATTTTGTCAATGAAATGAATTGATCTTTTGGTTGTGAGATTCTTAACTCATTCAAAGAGCGTTAAGTGCGTACATTGAATTTTTGTGTCGAAAATGGTATGTACAAATGGTATTCATAGGAAGAACTTGTATCCTATTGGCCAAGACATCACGACCTACAAATTATAGTCATGATTGTTGTATTCGGCAATTCTGATGGATGCTTTTGCCGTTGGTGAGTGTGCCCCACATTTGGCTCTATTTTCCTCTATCTTGGGTCATTTTCGTCTCCCTTATTTACGCGTGCACTTCCACTTCTTATCATACTTTGGGGAAAAATGTTGTTTTCAGTTCACGGAGTTAAAAACATGGAACAAAAGTCATGCAACTAAATTGTCAATTTTCTTGTGACTTAAACCGATTCTAACAACGCCACAAACTTGGCAAGACTCAATGAACTTGAGAAATATTTGTTTCGTCTAACAAAAATATGTTTTGAATTTAATTTTGTAAATGCATTAGTGTTAAATCTTGCTTTACCCCTTTTGCGATTTATTTGATTTAAGGGACTGGTTCTGCACTGACCCGAAGAAAATGGTTCACACCAAAAAAATAATGAAGAGAAAAGAGATTTTTTTTTAAAATTTGATATCCGATAATTAATTTGAGTGTCTAATCTCACTAAAAATAAACAAAATTTTGTACAGTCTAACCTATCGAAATTGATTATAGCAAATCGAACTTTGAGATATTAAGATGAGGAGAAATGAATGAGAATGTAAGAAGGTGGGGTCGGTTGGGTAAATGATGTCCGAACCGAAAGAAAGAGAGAAGTTTCACTTCACATTTGACCCAACAACAACAACCAATCCCCTCTCCTCTCTTTCTTCTTCTTCTTCTTCTTCTTCCCACTCAAATCACACTCATAGCTGAATTCCTTCATATTCACCATCACCAATTTCTCTATTCTTCTAACTAGCTGGAGTTGGAAGTTCCTTGATGATCATGCAAAACCCCGTGCTCGATCCACCAGATCACAGGTTATTCATTTCACTTCACACTTTCTTCAATTTGCTTATCATGGTTACTCATACTTTGCTTCTGCTCATATAGTTTAAATCTTACAATTATAGTCGTGGTGGTGGAATTATATAAGGCAACTTTAGTTGTTGTTTGATTTAACGTTTAAATTACTTAAGTATTTCAACTGTTATGTTGCTGTTATACGTGTGTTAGTGATTTAGTTACACAAGTATTCTAAGTTTTAATTGTGAAAGTTTATGCAACTATGCTATTATGTGAGCTATGCTTGTCAATTTAAATTTGATACAAGTATTTCAATTGTAATTTAAGTTTTTTTTTTTTTTTTTTTTTTTTTTGTTTTTTTTTTTTTATTTTTTTTTATTTTTTTTTTTTTTTTTTATTTTTTTTGATTTTTTTAAAATTTT
>Ga0228711_1007279_pt1 | contig 16107 bp, 6 predicted proteins | sample MedpolnodulmetaG_2_FD_177996 | JGI IMG/M metagenome (GOLD analysis project Ga0228711, IMG submission 177996) | Root nodule microbial communities from Medicago polymorpha collected in Santa Monica, California, United States - brown nodules | ecosystem: Host-associated > Plants > Roots > Nodule...
CAAACCTGACTCATTAACATTCTTCTACTTGAGGAACTCAATGATATGCATTCATCAACAAAAAGCTCTTCAAGATTTGGTGGAATCCCTCTAATTTCCTCAAGAGATGTATAGTAAGTCAAATGAAGATGCTTAAGATGGTGACATTCACTAAGGCACTCAGGAATAATTTTGAAATTGTTGTTTGATAAGTATAGTTCTTCAACATTAACACACCACTTAAGAACTATTTGGAGACATTCATCTGAGAGGTTGCAATCTTTGAGACTAAGCTTTGTGACATTTGAAAACACAATTGAATACATTTTCTCATTCTGTTTTGGGAACTTCAGCATTCCACATTCCCGTACTGATAACTCATCAAGTTCACTGAGATTTTGAAATGAAGATGGCAATTCTCCTATTGAAGTTCCCCACAACCAAATATTGTCTATATTTGTCATCTTGCATAATAATTTTGGAAAACTTTTGAGACTAAAACAACAAGAAAGCTTCAATTCTTTAAGAGATGCCAACCCTAAAGGTGGAAAACGTTTGAGCTTTTTACAACCAAATGCACTTAACCTTTCAAGTTTATTGAGGTGTCCAATCGAATTGTGAATTGTAATTAAATTCTTACAATGTTCAAACGATAACTTTTCTAAATTTGAAAGGCCTGAGACATCGGGTATATGTGTTAAATATTCACAATGGTCCAATATCAAGACTGTCATATCCTGAAACTTCTGCATAAACACAAAGGAAGAAACAATAAATAAACTAAAAAGCAAACACTGTACTTTCATAGTGATTTCTTTTATGTTGGCGAAAAAAAAATCATTGTACATTTATAAATATATACAGTTAGAAAATGAAGTTATTTCACTTGCCTTGCTTAAAATACTAGACGATAGCGACTTTGATAAACATCCTTCCCATTTCAATGCTTTCAAACTGCTTGGAAGATACTTGAGATCTCTAGAAGAATGGCCATTTTCAATGATAAGAGTTTTCAGTTTTGTCATCTTCTTAAAAGCCTTTCCTTTCTGGTCTATTACGTTCCAACCCTTGTTGATATTCCGAGAGAGTCGACATCTAACATTTCAAGTAATAGTTGATATTCCGAGAGAGTCGACATCTAACATTTCAAGTAATAGTGAGCATTTTTTTAGGGAGAAAATACATATCTTAAGCTCATTGCAATGCATTTATCACACTCTTTGATAGTATTTATTCATTTATCATTAATGAAATGTCTTGAACTTGTATGTGTTAATTTTTTTTTTTAGAGGTCCGGATACAGAACCAAATATAGACTAAAATATAGGTTTATACAAAATCACGATGAAGCCAACTCATTCACAATGCAAACATGTATTTAAAATATTAAACAATAGCAAATCGATATACAAATACAAATGATTGATTAATTATCACTATCATAGAGTCACTATCATATGATGCGTTTGATCTGTTAAAAAATAAGGACATAATATGACAACTTTAGTTATACAATGTTTAATTTGTAAAACTGTTTCTGGGACAAGACAAACTGGACACAAAGGACATGACAAAAGTATAATTTTTTGTTCTTCACTAAACCACATAACAACTTTTTGTCTCACGTACAAGTTATGTAAAATACAAAAATAACTTTTTGCCAAACAAATAATTATATAAGTCCAAAAATTATTTAATACCATAAAAGTTTGTTATGGGTTATTCTGCCTTATGTTGTACTATTATGTCTTGTACTGTTCTATCCAATACATATTGTTTAACAAATCAAATACACCTTTTACACAATCAGTGTCTCGCTCCACCACACCGACCAACCCCTACCCCACCATTTAATCATTCATTTTCTTTCTCCCCTAGTTTGGGTATGATTTTTTTTCTTTCCAGTTATGTGGAACATCTTATAAGTGTCATTAACCTATTTGGGTTGTTTTAATGGAGTTAATTTAAAATATTTGGGTGTGCTCATCTCAAGAACTTTACTTTGATTTTCTATGGTGCAAATATCGGTCATCTAGTCCATACATAACTTTGTTTGGACTTTAACCCCAAAAATGAAGGAAGATTGATGTTCTGACATACATAACTTCATGATAACACATGAAAATTACCTAAAAGCCCCCATCGGTAGTTAACTACTGTTGATCAATCCGGCAGCAGTTGATTGCCGCTGGTGCTAGCGGTTGTTAACTGTCGCTGCGTTCTGCCATATGTTCAGCCCAGAATCCAGCTTCCTGCCACTCTTTCATGTCTCTCTCTCTCTCGCTAAAAATTTCAATTTTTACTCTCTCTCTCTCTCTAAAAAAAAACTCTGCCAAATCATCCAAAAAATTTTCACTAAATCACAAGTTATCACCTATGCTATTGTCATAAATTTTAGTTGTAGTTTAATTTTTAAATTTTGATTTGTTTTTAATATAGTTATGTTGTAGATCTGAAATGTTATTAACAAATATTATGAATACTTGTTATAATGGAGTTATATTTCTTAAATTTATATTTTTATCGAATTTTATAAATTTTTTAGGGTTTGATTTTTTTTTTAATATAGTTATGTTGTTGATTTGAAATGCTATTAACAAATATTATGAATACTTGTTATAATGGAGTTATATTGCTTACATTTATATATTTTTTTTAATTTTATAAATTTTTTAGGGTTTATTTAGGATTTTAGGGTATATGTAAAATTTCCACTACAAGTGTTTGATCAAATGTTTGAATAAGTTTTTCATTGATTATTTTTAATTTCTTATTGTGTAGATTTGAAACAATGGTCAAGTGGATCGACGTTCATGCACAATTCAACGGCGGAGAACATCAGAGGTTGAAGGTTCAGTGCCTTGGTGTAACGTTAAGAGGTCTCAATGATGAACTGAATGAATTCAACCAAGGAGTCAACCTCAGAGACACAAGGAGGGTGGAATACGTTCGGTATAAATGTCCAACGCTCTACGTGGGGAGAATATCATTTAGTTTGGTGGAATTAACGAACGACGAAAACGTGACGAGCATGTTTTTGGAGCACAACATGTTTCAGTGGATTGATATGCGGGTAATGTTGCTGAGATCAACTGAAGATATTATCAACAGTCTGATTCCGCAGAAGATCGTGATTAGGTAGGGATCGTGATTAGGTAGGGAATGCACCTTCCAACTACAACAATTGTCTTACCCTGAAATGGAAATTTAAACTTGTTAAATGCCAGTTCTCAAACATTCACCCGACAATTCTATTATTCCATTCAAAAGATTAAATTCATGTCAAGCTAGTTTAGATGAAGGTATTGAAGTGTCAAGGAATGCACCTCATTCTTTTGACACTTGAATACCATCATTTAAACCAAGCCAAAAAGAATTTAATCTTTTGAATGGAACAATAAAACTTCCGGGTGAATGTTTGAGTCCTGGTGTTTAGCCAGTTTGAATTTACCATTTCAGAGGTAAGACAATTCCTGTAGTTTGAAGGTGCAACCCGAATGTAATGTGATGTAATATAATGTAATGATAGGACATTTTTAGAAACATGAATTATTTCTGAATCAGCCATATAAGTTATGATATCGAATTCCTTCATATAAGATGAGTGTCACGGAATGCACCTCATTCTTTATGTGACGACCCGTCTTATATAAAGGAATTTGATGTGATAACATATATAGTTGATTCTGCATAATACATGTTGTTTTGAATGGAACAATAATTTATTTATTCACTTTTTGAATTTATTTATTCATTATGCAATTTTAATTATTCGAATTCACGTTAGATTTAATTAGTCTTTATTCGAATACACAATTATTCAAAACGCGAATTTAATCGAAATTATTCAAAATGCGATTTTTATTCAAAGCACCATAATGTCATGGACAATGTAACAAAATGAAGCAAAATGCGCACGACATATAAAAAAAACATAAAAAAAGATCCGAAATAATTTGGCATTACAAGCCACCACATTCGAGCATCTTCCTCGTCACACAAGTCAAATGGGTTGTCCTCGCCAGTCCTAGGGGCACCTTCTTTTGGTTGAGGACCAAAATAGCATGTCCTCCCACTCCTCCTCAACCCCGACTGATTATACACCAGCACCTTCGAATCCTTCTTTTTTACGAAACCATCACATGTGATTCTGTGTCATGTCATAGGTGATTTTTCTTTCTTCTTGTCATCACCCTCCTTTTTGTTCAACTCAATGTTTCCCTGATTTTGAGACATATCTACATAAACAAATTGACGATCAAAACCTAAACTAGTCGTAACGATTCTACAATAATTCATCAAAAACTAAACTAATCCTAAAAATTATACCATAACTAATCGTAACAATTCTATCACAAATTCATAACAACAAAAATTCATAACAAACCTAAACTAATTGTAACCTAAACTAAACTAAAAATTCCTAAACTAATCTTAAAAACTCTACCATAATTTCCTAACAATTCTACAATAATATGTCAATCTTATTTTAAATATCCATTAAACCATTACCTAAACCTAAATAATTCTAACATAAACCTAAACCTAAATTATCATAAAATCAAAACCTAAACCTAACAATTCTAACAACCTAAACTATCATAAAATCATAAAATCAATAAAACCTCTATAATCGAAATTTAACAAACAAAAAAAAACTAACAATTCAATCACAAAAAACCAATGCAATAGGATTCAAAACACTTATTTGATTTTGTGCTTGAAATTGACTCGGAATGGCTTATGTTTGTTGAAAAACGCACTTGAGAAATTCAAAAATGCAACAATGGAGTTTTGAAAACTCCTGCGTCTATTCTGTTCTTATAACATAACGCAGCGGCAGTTAACAACCGCTGGCACCAGCAGCAGTTAACTGCTGCCGGATTGCTCAACGGTAGTTAACCACCGCTGGAGGCTTTTAGATAATTTTCATGTGTTAATATGAAGTTATGTATGTCAGAACAACAATATTCCAAATGAAGGGTGTGATTTGACCTATCAGATTAGTTGGTTTTTTTAGCCGAGATACAAAAAAAATTTAAAAAATGTTATTAATGTCATTCTCCAACCGGTCAACGTTTTAAGTTTGTTATTCTGCCTGCTTTCTTTATTTTAGATCTAATTTTAGGCCTGTTTAATACGGATTAAAATAAAAGTGATTTTGACATTGAATAATTTAGAGATTACTTTTTAGAGATTTTATAAAAAAATCAGAATCTATTTTGTGTTTGTTTATCGTAGTAAAAATCAGTTTTTTTAAATAAATAATTTAGTTTGTTTGAATACATCTATATAAAAGAGATTTTTTTGTTACAAAACTAGTTCAATATTTTAACATTCAATTTTCTCTCTCCTCTAAAAAATCTATTTTTTAAGAAGCTGCTCTTAACAACTTCTCATTTGAAGTTGTTTTTAGATTTTTTTTTAAATTATGATTTTTTTTAAAAAGCTGTAACAAATGCATGCAATAATCTTCAATGTGATTATTTTGTTTAAAAATAATAATTCTTTTTCTTCTGAAAAAATCTATAGCAAACAGACTCTTTATATCGTTTGTATTGATACCCAAGTGGTTAACTTAGATAGAGTAAAATTCACATAATTTCCATATTCCAGCTAAGCTAGCTCATTGGGTAGGTTGACAATATATAGTTTGAAAAAATGTTAACAATTGTTTTTAGGCACCGTCCTTGTGACACTCGTTGGAAAATGTTAATAAGTGTTTTATTAAGATAAAATTTTGTTTTATAAGTTCGTTAAATAGTGTTTTTATTGTACAACTTTTATAATAACTTTCTCTCTCATATTCAAATTATGTTTTTAGTTTTCCTCTTTCTCTATTGCTTTAATTTTTTTTGTCAATATCTATATTTCTTTGTATATTTTGATTGTTCCATAAGTTGTCTAAAAAATAATTGTTAAAATAACATTCCTCGTTTATTTTTCATCTCAAATCTTCTACATGAATATGTATAATCAAATACGGTTCCCAAAGTCGCGTATTAGACATCTCATCTCAATTTGATTAGTGGCACCAATAAGGGCGCCATGAAAGATTTGGAGCTTTATGTCTTTCATTTGTTCTCTAATAATGGCTCTAGTGATTAGCCAGTAGCCCTATAAACAAATCCACTATAGATATATTACTCTTTGGTAGTTTGTATCTTTTGAATATTTTATGGAATAAGTTCAATTGTAAATGCACTTAACTTTAATGGAAAGGAACGGGAACATTCAAGAAACGAAATTAGTGTCGTGGTCATGAACATAAATAAGCTAAGATAATTATCATGGGTTGTACTTTGAATCTTTGTCTACAACTTACGAAGGTTTAATTAATTTTATCGTTATTTGTTAGTGCTAATGGCAACAACTAGAATGGTCCCAAGTATAGTTTGCTTGTCCTATCATATAAAATATAATCATATTATAATGCAATAATTTTCATATTCTTAAAGCTTGCTATGTTCCTAAGCCGTTGAAGAGGAAATATGGTACCCTCCATTTTCTCCTTTCATTTTCATTAGAGTAAATTACAGTCCCTTCCCCTCAAAGATATTTGAATTACACTTCTCTCCCCTCTTATTCAAAACATATTAGAAAATATTTCACTCCCCTCCCGTGAGAGAAGCTTGAATAACATTCCCCTCCCCTCTTAAGTTAAAATCTACGTTTTAATCCCTCAATAATTTTTCTTTTATTTCTAATAATCTAGAAAAAAAATAATCTAACACACTTCAAAGAAAAATAGCATTGCGAGTTCATTTTAAAATAATCAAATTTTGAATACATATCTTTCTCTATTTTTTATTCACAATTTCATTAACATATAGTTTTAAACCCTATTATAAAATATGAAACAACCCAAAATAAAATTAAAATATGTTAAAAATTACTAAGGTCGATTAAATATGGTTATTTAAAAGTGAATTTTATGCTCTAAATTATAAAATTAACAACAAAATATTTAAATATAATTGTCATTGACATTTAGATTATAAAGAAACGAATTTATAATTTTTAAATGGTGATTCAAAATGAATATATATTATAAAATTATTTATTTATGTTAAAATAGATTAAAGTGTAGTCCATATTTAATTATTAAGGGAGGGGGTTGTAATTGAAGCATCTTATAGGGGAGGGGAGTATAAAGTTTACTTTTCAAGGGAGGGGAGTGTATAGTTTAACATAAGAGGGGAGGGGTGTGTAATTCAAGAATCTTTGAGGGGAGGGGAGTGAAATTTACTCTTTTCATTATTAAATATTTTAAATGTTTTGGAGTTTATAAAAAATACTTGGTCTCATTTAATGTCAAACTTTTATGTCTATGTGTTTAAAACAAGAAAATTTGTTTTTATCGACAAACCTAATGCTAATTTTCTTACGTATTATTTTTTTTTTTGTTTTTGACGTAAAATACACTTTCTTATAATTCTGGATAATTATATATATTTTAAGTTATCAACATCACCGAAAACATCTAAGATAACATATCTAAATTTTGTTACTAACTAAATATTAAATGCAATGCAGTATAGGTGACCCCTTCTCAGTAGCTAACACTAACTTTCTGATACCACCAGAAGATAAAAGACACAATCACTTTGGCTCAAATATAAAACTAAAATAAAATAAAAAAGACACAATTATTACAGAATTTCTTTCCATATAATCAAAATTAGAAAACAACCCCCATCTACACACATTTACAATTTTTTGTCCTAAAACGTCTTTTGCACCACCAAATCTTTGACCCACCACAATTATGCGATTCTTTAAAAGTTTTTGGCCGAAACCATTACATTTCAAGTCTTTTCAAACATCAAATACAAGGTAAGGTTGCATTCCTTAGAAAAATTGTTCTTTGATTTGATATTTTTTTTCCTAGTTTCTTAATATGTTCGGATTACATAATCCAAACAAGATTGTTACTTATTTATATTATATAATCCGAACCTACTTTGTATGTGCTTAAACTGTTTTTTGTTGTTGTAATTTTTGTTTATTTGTACATGCGATTTTGATTGTTTCAGCTATGAACCAACACACAGATCGGGCCAGACATGACATACATATTATGAGTGCATTCGCTATGCGAGAGCGAACACAACATGCTTAAGTGGAGGGTAAGAAGGGGTCGTAGCAGGGCAGTGGGTCATAGCAGGGATGGATTCAAACCGTCTCAGGTCCTCGAGCTTGAGCCTGAGTCCCAACCCAAGTTTCACTACCACGTTGAGGATGAGGTTTCACAGAATGCCGAAGAGGACGAGGATGCAGATGATGATGTACATCTGCATGATGTAGAGGAGCCAGTCAAGTTGGATTCTTATCCTAAGGGGCCATCAGACGTGTCTGTGTTTATCCAATATGCGCATCATGTGGCCAAACACACGTGAGATGGAGAAGTAAGATACTCTAACTTTTGTGCTATATTTTTATTTTATTTTATTTGGGTAGACTAATATTATTTCGTTTCTTTTTTTTTGTTTTTGTAGTTTTGCAGCAATTTAAATTGTAAGATAAAGATGAAGAGTATTCATAAGGATAATGAGGGGAAGATGGCTGGGCCATGATTCAGACATGCTCTAGTTGCAATGGTCTTTACTACTTGAAGCATGTCAACTATGATATAGTGATGACATGTCATCTTACGTTATTCTTAACATGTTTTTCAGTTATTTTTAGTAGGATTTAGCAACAAAAAGGAGGAGTATTAGAACAATTGCCTATGTTTTTGGGACTTTTGTAATGTTTTCTATATTTGAGTATGTAATTCTAGTTTTCCTGAAACATAGCAATTTTAGGGGGTTTTTGAAGTAATTCACGAAGAAATCATGCAAATCGGCAAAATCAAGAACATCTGAAGAATTGTGAAGATTCAAGGAAACAAAGAATGAAGATTCAAGAGGCCTCAGAAAACTTACAACAGGAAGGAATTATGTTCCCTAGTTCCGAGGCAAGTTATTGGAAAACGAAGACCTAAAAAGACGAAAAATCGGAGAATTTAGGCCCAAGAAACAGACTATGCGCCTAGCACATGAACCATATGCCTAGCACATGATCAATGTGCCTAGCACATGAATCATGCGCCTAGGGCATGGCTTTGCCCTCTCTCTCTTGCGCTACGAACATTGTCCATGTGCCCCGTGCATCTGAAAATGTGGGGCACAAGCGTCTTTTCTTGCTTTTATTTTGGGTAAAGCCCACGCTTTTATCCAAACCCAAGTAGAAATTCTCACTACAAATACCAGCCTTCCTCCTTCAGAATTGCTCGTTTAGAATTATGGCAGTTCAAGAGGAAGGCAACTTGGGAGCTTCAAGAGAGTTTTTATCTTCTCCTTGATTTTTTAAGGTATGTTTTTATCTTTAGTAATTTGTTTTTAGTTACCATGTGTAACTAAATCTTTTTAGGTTAGAGTTCTAAGATGAACCTCTGTTTATTTTTGTTGGATATTTGTTTAATATAATACGTTGTTTATTTTATTTATTCTTTTTTTCGCTATTAAGTTCCTGGCGAGTGATTTATTTGAATGGAGTGTAACCCTAGATTAGGTACTTAGATTGTGATAGGACCTAACATTGCTACTACTATCTTGCTGCTTATATCCTGATATTTATAGCATTATACTAGTAACTATATGTCTAGGAAGTAAGTAAGTACTAACTAGCAAAAGATACGGAAAGAGAGGTTACCCGAGTTGTAGGTGATTAGGAGGTGACATTACTAAGAATGAGTTAGTAATTAGGGAAACAAGCGTCTTCGTGGAATAGACCTTTATCGAACAATTATCTTGAAACTCTTAGTAAGGTAGACGTAGATTAGGGTTGCCCGTTTATATAACTATTAGGAGCGTAGAGAGGGTGTACTATGATGTCCTAAGATTCATAGATGGGCCGACCTAAGGGAACCTCGTCCTTCATTGCCTTGGGAAACACTTGAACGCCAATTTAAGTTTATGTTTCATTTACCTTTGAATTAACAAGACCCCGCACGTAAGGATCACAGTGCGATCAGCAGGTGTAGTTAGACATTAGAGGGATAAACCTAGATCAACCCAGATAGTATAGACCCCGCACGTAAGGATCACCGTGCCATCAGTAGGTGCATCTTGACAACTGACTAGGTTAGAACGTCCCAACGACCTTATCACTTGTATAGTCTACCTAGGATAAATAAACGCGACATATATGTTATTTAGTATCCAACAATATAAACAGGGGGATTCAAAGAATCATAACCGTTGCTTACTTTTCTGCAACTAAAAACAGGTAAACTTGCTCTGTTGCAAACAGATATAAATTTCAAGACTTTCTAACCCTAACTTTTACATCGTCAAACTTAGAAAAATAGGTAACATGAATTGTTTGGATAAAACGACAATCCTTGTGGATACAATACTCTACTTATCACTTTATTACTTGGTAAATGATTTGGTACACTTGTCATATCTGACCATCACATAGTAAACCATGGTTTGCTGCCTACCTTTGATATGATGTGACACGAGAAGACTTATAGAGTTAAACTTCCAATTGGGGAGATGAAATTTACATTGAATGATGTGCCATGTGTACTGGATCTCCACATCGAAGGTTGTCTCTTGGACCACGATGGTCTTGCTTCCATACCTGAGAAAGTATAGTTGATGGTTGTCTTATTAAGGGATGATCTAGAGGATGTTGAGGTCCAGGTTGCAGCCACGAACGATGCTCATGCACATTTCAACTTCTTGAGAAAGGAGTTTTTGAGTCGTCTTTAGGTAACATTTGCAGTTGAGGTGGAGGAAGATGATGGTGAAATGCAACTTAACTAGGAACAGACTGTGTTGGAACAAAATGTGTTTAACATTGCCCTATGAGTTTTGATGATAACAAGGTATTAAAAATTGTGAGTTGGATATGCTAATATTTGTTCAAGTGTGCAGGACCATAGACAAAAATTTAGTGTCTTTAAATTCAAGCATAGGAACTGAAGAACAAATGTGAGCAATGGAATTAACAAGAAGGAAGCTTGAAGCATCTGAAGAAAAGAGATTCTGAAGAACACAAGTTCTGAAGACAAGAGGTCCTAGAGAAGTTGACGTCATCAGAAGCACCTCTTCAGAAGCTGTTCATCAGAAGCTGACGTCATCAGAGGTTCTGAAGATCATCAGAAGTTGGAGATCATCAGAAGTTGATAGAGTCAAAGCTTCAAAGGCTTTTCAAGTGATTTGATCACACCTATCATTGTAGAAGACTATAAGAATGTAGCAACGGCTAATTCAAAAGGATTTGAAGGCATTAGATGCTTATTCTTTGGAGAACGTTGAAAAAGGACAATTGTACGAAGCATACAACCACTCCACAATCTCCATTACTCTGTTTTTGTGTCTACTAGTACAAGAGCAACAGTTGTGTCTGCACCGGTGTTTCTCCATACTTGGAATGGATTTGAAATTGCTCCTTCATAGGACAATAACTAAATCAGGCAAAAGATCATTGGTGATTTGATCAAGCTTCAAACAGCTCTTTTTTGATATGCTGGCAATCTACAACGTCTCTTTCACACCTCTATATAAAGGATTGAAGCCTAGAGGAATTGCAAAACTCGGAACAACAGTTTACAAGTGCCAAAACTCTGCGGAAAATTGTTCTACATCAAAGTTCACTTAGAATTTCTTAACAACTTTCATATCTTAGAAATTCTAGAGTCTTAAAGAGTCTATATCTAATTTGTATTGTGAACACCATTGATTGTATATCAAGTGTTCAACCTCAAACAAATTTCTTAGTAATTCTGTTTGAATATAAGTCTCTTGCAGTTGTACTTGAGCATAGGAAGTCTCTTGATTTTGTTCTTAAGCATAGGAAATCTCTTGCAGTTATGCTTGAGTAGTTTGAAGTCTCTTGCTAGTTTTTAGCAGTGAGCAGTTGTAATTAGATATTACATTTTTAGTGAACTCTCCTTGGAAGTGCAAGGGGGACGGGACTACTTCCGGTTTGTGGAAGGAACTTGTATAATTGCTTTGTGTCTTTCTTCTCTCTCTCTCTCTCTCTCTGTTTTATCCGCTGCAACTAGATCCTGAACATCATTTCAGAAACTGAACTCTATCAGATTCTGAAGTGTGATTTCAGCTTAGGAGAAAACGAAGAAAAAACTAACACAATTCAACTCCCCTTCTTATGTTTTTCTTACCTTTAGACTGTTCAGATATATTTGTTGAACTTGGTGGAAATCACTCTCTTCTTTGACAAGAGCACCACCTTTGTTGACGTGACATAACTAAAGTAAATTTATGACCTCGAGCTGGTCAACGATTTTGTGTAGGAGCGGTCGGCGTCACTTGTACATGGTTCTTAACGTTGCATGTGGTTTTGAGATCAAGAACCTAGATTGATATGCGACCCTTCTCCAGGAATAACAATGAAATTGTTATTGTAATGACCGAGGTTTTTAAAACTAAATGTCTCTCATAAAATATTTTACACAACAAACATAACTTTAAAATACATAAAATGTCTTGAAAAGTTATTGGAACTTAAAATGATTTATTTCTTTCATCAAAATACTTAAAAATTAATGTAAAGGTAGTTTTTACAAATAAGAAAATACAAATACAATTGGAGTTCCTAACTCTAGACACTATGATCCGACATCTGATTGACTCCAAAGACTTTTACCTTGAAAAAAGATTCAACATAGTGGGATGAGATGCTTTGATCTCAGTCAGTTACCAAACCGGAATAAAATATACTATGCCACATAAGAAGAAAAACAATTACTCAACTCTAGAAGATTTTGAAAATAACAACAATATACTTCAATGATAATATAATCTTCCCTTTTGTTAAAGAATAAACATTGTATGCTAGCATTACATGCCTTAGTCGACATACACTTTAATATAACTAAACTATATTGAGCACAACTGCGTCCAACCAATCACTCAGACATGAATAATCTCAAGTGATCGATTCTTCTAATGTAGCCTTATTTAAACTATCCTTTTGCAAGTGGCCCCATCTTAACTACATGCATTGGAACTGACACCTACGAGTCTCCTCTATGCTCGGAGGAAAGATCCTTTGCCTGACTCTTGTCCCACAAATTATATGTGTACTTAGTTGCATATGTTGCAACTACTAGTAATATAAATACATTGATTTGCTTAGTTATATATCGTACTACAAGTTTATTAGCATACATTAATTTTTCTATGCAATGCAAGACAAATCTACCAAACCAGTCCATTTTTACAATAGTCAGAGCTCAACTTCGCATATTTAATTAACATATCAAACAACGTATGAATTGAGTAAACGAACATTCCCCGAAAAGCTTCGAATGTATATATTATAAGTATTATTTTTGCGTTATGGTTCAAGTAACAAGTTAGTTCAATTTTACTAAACAATACGATTGAGTATAGAAACAGGGAGGAAACGTCTCTCTAACTTGTAACCAGAATTTTGCCTACTCTAATTAATCAAATTCCACAATTCACGAGTTTATTCTGTATATATTTATATCTACTTTGAAATGGTTCAAGTTTCACTTAAAAACTATGTCTATAGCAAACATTATTTGTAAATTACTAATAGGGTGTATATTTACAAGTTGTAGAATTTTACTTTGCTCCTTATCTCACTTACTTAATCGATTTTACTACTAAATTTCTTAATCTAACACATCATTACCATGATATTACAGTATAAAACAAATAATAAAAAATAATATTAACTTAACATCCTTGATAATTCAATCAAATGCAAACACATCAATTCAACATGCATCAACTTAAATTCTTATAATTTTTAAGCATGAAACATGTTCTATTATTCTTAAGCTACAATCCCCAGTTGTCAAAACCCTGACTCATGCATGAGGAATATTGGATGGGAAACCACCTTGATTTCTAGGATGATGACGAGGATTAAACTTCCATTGATCATTCCTTTCTCCTAGCTTCTCAAAAAAAAAAAATCAATCTTCAAGAGCCCTAATTCCTCTCCGATCTTCTTCTTCTTGCTTAATCAGCCCTCAATTCACTTTATCTAAGTTTCTTTAACCTTATGAAGAATATATATTGTTTGGAGGTCACGAAGAGATGATGGTGTCATGGTTAGTAGAATTATCCAAATATGACATAAAATTTATCCCATAGGAAGTATCAAATTTCAGGTATTAGCATCAAATTTATCCCCATATGACAAAAGGTCATTATGGAGGCATAAAGAAAAGAAAGAAACTTTCACTGATATTCAAAAACACAAAAGGTGCAAAAGGACAAGATCACCAATGCAAGATGTATTAAAAATAAGAAAACTCAAGTAAAGAAAATAAAACATTCATAAGCACAAAAAGTTCATTATCTTTTTCAAAGTCAAATACACCAGATTAGGGCGAAAATGGTCGTCATTTACATTGAAGTCACAAAAGAAATAGTTAGAAACTAAACTTCATCAACCAACCTCCTATCCTTGATAATCTTAAAAGAAGATATCTCACCCGAGTCAGTTGGCCTTTGAAATTGTTCATTGTGGGGTTTGACACCTTTCAAATTATATTAGCCAAACTAGTATTTTTTTTTTTCTTTTCAAAATGGTGTTGAAACATTATTTTGATGAACTAGGGAAACTGGAAGTTGTTTTCTAACTTTTAAGAGATTCGAATTATATAATTCAAAACTTGTGAAAAATGGTTCAGAGTATACAATCTGAACAACGGTACATTTTGTAAAATTAGAGGATGCTCATTGCTCAAAAAACCAAAAGGGTGGAAAAATTAATTCTCAAATCATGATCATACAAAAATACTCTTTTTGTCCCTTAATATAGGAGTGGTTTGCAAAAATCGCGGGTATTACGAAAAGTTGTTGGAGTAATAAATCTGTCTAAGAAGTATGTAACATAAGGGTAGACAATGTAACATAAAAATGGAACCACGACAGTGCCGGGCTGCGCCAACCTTTTCTAAAAAGAAAATTCATGGGAATTACTCCTCTTACTCTTGAAATTGCTCTTTTTTTAAAATTGTCGTTGACGCAACCCATCGACAATAATTTTCAGCTGTAGTTAAGTGTTGTTGGACACTTTCAAAATCGGTTAAAGCAGCTTAAAAAGTAATTGAATCGCTCTAAGAAATCGTCCAACAACATTTAACCACTCTTGAAAAACCGATTGTCGGTTAATGGTCGTCAAGGTATATTTTTGAACAATTTGAGAAGTGGGAAGAATAATATTCAAAATTCAAATAGCAGTGAAGAAACAAATAAAGGCTCTAGATGAAGGTATGTTGTACTTGTATTACTTATAGGGTAAATATGTTTTAGTCCCTACAAAATTTTCAAGTTTTGTGTGTACAAAATTTGTATTCCCTTTTAGACTCTATTTTCAAGTTAGGACTATTTTGGAAGACTAGAAATATCTATTTTTGGTAAAAAAAAATATATATTTTAAAATAGAGATTATTCTTACAAACTACAATATCAAGGATGACTAAAATTAATATTAAAATTTATATAAACTAAACTTGAAAACTCAAAATTTTGAAGGGACTAAAAACATATTTAACCCTTACTTATATTATCGCAAAACTACTCGCCTCAAATTTTGAATTAAATTTTTATCTTGAGATTTTCCAATTTTAGAGAATTCTATATGAATCGTAAAATTGATTTGTAAGGTACCAATTTTTTGAAAAGTGATTATCTTAAAAGTCATTTTTACGGTATATAACTTCTTTAAAAAAATCCTTCAAAAAAAAAAAACTTCTTTAAAAAAATTAATGTCGTAAAGATTTTTTTTTTTGAGGGAAGAAATATATGAATCCTAAATATAAACTTTTTTGTTGAAGAAAAATATGAATCGTAAAAATGACTTTTATGGTACTGTTTTGAAAAATTACTGTCATACAAGTGAATTATACGGTACATGATTTATTAAAACAAAAAGCAATATCATATACAGTAGAAACTCTATAAATTAATAATGTCAGGACCGGAGAAATTTATTAATTTAGAGAGTTATTAATTTATCGATAAATTAATAATTATTAATTTAAAGAGTTTTTAAGTAATTATATAGTACATACCAAACAAAAAGGCAAATTAGTCTATGCCTCTTAGAATTACGTTGCAGCGAACC
>Ga0228711_1007286_pt1 | contig 16099 bp, 6 predicted proteins | sample MedpolnodulmetaG_2_FD_177996 | JGI IMG/M metagenome (GOLD analysis project Ga0228711, IMG submission 177996) | Root nodule microbial communities from Medicago polymorpha collected in Santa Monica, California, United States - brown nodules | ecosystem: Host-associated > Plants > Roots > Nodule...
TTCATCAAATTTTTAATTCATATTCAAAAAGCCGCAAATATAATTACATATAATTTGGAGGTGATGTTGAAAATACACACATTGTATCACATAACCTACTAAAGAGGTAACCCTTCTTTAATCATAGCCATTGAAAAAAATATTAATATATCAATGGTGAAAACCCATTTTGGTATGATACACAAAAAGAGTTGCTTGTGTATGTTAAATGTCACCATTCTTTTGACCTCAAAAAATTGAATGAATACACAAATTGGTGTTCAAAATCGTAAGCATGATCAAATAAATTGTTAATGTTGTAAATTGATAATAATAATGAAATTGGAGGTCTAACTCATCCTTAAAAAGGAGCTTGGTGCGTGAATCGGTTTGATACCATAATGAAATTGAAGGCCTAAGTCATCCTTAAAAACCGATTCATAAGGTGAGGATTGCCTCCTCTATATAAACTCTTAACAAGAGTCTTATCTATTCGATGTGGGACATGGGTTTTTCCCAATAAATAATAGGGTATTTTTTCGATAAAATACCTTATAATGATAACAGGTTATTTCATCATAACTAATTATTGATATTTGAGTTTGTTGTTGGGTTTTATTTTTTTCTAAATGGTTATCTAATATGAGATAAGCAATTAGGAGAAAGATTGTTAACCATAATCAACCATGGTAATTATTAATAGCATTAGAGTAAATGAGTAACATCAATAAGATACATAAACCATAGATTAATCAAAATATATTTGTAATTGCATAGGTAAAAATGAATGTCGTATGTTTCAATAAATTAAATGTTAACGATTCCTTACTAATAATTAGTCATATACAAGTACAAATAAAAAAATGACCCAGTTGTATAGTAGTCTAATTTACATTTTTATGATAACATACTATTGTTTTCATGTTTTGCATTCTATTCACTCATGTATATATATCTTGTGTGATGGAGAAAGTTCAATGAACTTGACAATCAATGTCAAAAGCATCTATATACTTTAAGAGATGCAAAGATTATCCTTAAAACTTTACTCCTAATTAATAATTCTCGTGTCTCATCACTTGGCGAGTGATGCTGAACAAATTCCTTGTATGATATGAAGGTAAACCGTAAACACAAGCTGATAAAATTAAGATAATGTCGTTGAAAATAATTGCCGACCATATATGACATTAGTATATTTTACTATCAACTCAATTTGCTAGCCCAAATCCTCTTGAAGTTGCTTTCATCCAATTGGAGAAGCAATTAAATAATTAGACCAATAGGTTACTTGTATTTGAATTACATTATTACCTTTGCTGCTCAGTGATGCATGCATGCCCTCATTGGTGTCACTTTCCTTTACCAACATTTCATGTCAAGAACAACAAATTGCAAAATTTGTTGTCCTGCTAAATGAGTACTTTAGAGTTAGTGATATCAAAATATTTTAATTGATCAACACAATATTTAATTTAAATATTTGTATTCTTAAAATGATTATAATCGGTTTTTGGAATGATGCGGTGGTGGATGATGAAATTGAGCAGAAGATAGTTCACCCGAGGATGAGTTCATCAAACCCCTTTTACATAGCTTATTCAAACGTTGCTCATGATATGCATCTTTTGAACAATCTTTAGAGTGATAATGGTACGTTTTCTTTATAATTGTCTCCAAGTCCAGAAAATTAAAATAAAAAAACTATATTTTCAATGTTGAAATGCTTTAACGTTGTTTTCTTTTTCACTTTTTTTTTTCTTTCTGTCTTCTAGGTTGTTTTTCTTAATATATTTTTAGGCTCAGAGAAAAAACTATACGTCATTAGAGTTTTTAAAAATAAAAATTAATTTGAAGGATTTGGGTACAATTTCTTTTACAAAATAAACTTCTATTTATTGAAGTGATGTCACATTCCTTTAAATATATCAAGCAACAACATCATACACAATGTTATAAAATATATAGGAAATAAATAAATGTTTTCTAGCTGTCATGATGATACATTTTTACAAAATAAAAAGATAGAAAATGTATCTTTACAAAAATAAACCAAGAATGAAATGTTGCAAAAGTCAAAACTCTATATAATACTTGCTAAAAAAAAAACAAACTCTATATAATACTAGTTTTTATTCAATATTTATAGAGATTTATGTTAAGGGGGAGGCACACCCCATGCAAGGTCGCGAATTAATGGTTCTTGATGAAATTTATGTATAATCTATTAATTACGTGATTTTAGATTAGAGTCCAAGTTACCGTCCGTATGAGTGGAATGTCTAAACATCTACCAATTACAGTTGATTCTATATTATTGTACATCAAAATCCCAACTAAAGAGAAGTAAAGAAAACTTCGAGTTTGTTATTGCTAATAATATTGAATACATAATATTTAAAATAATCAGAAAAATGAGTGGTAATTTTGAGATATGGATAATTGAATAGTTAGGTTAGAGTCAAACAGATCCGGTAATTATTTTTGTGTGTATCTGGTCTAGACACTATTTGTGCTACAAGGTTTCTTTTTTTTTGAAGGATTGTGCTGCAAGGTTTAGAGCTTCTCTTTTCGATAATGAATTATGCTGATCCAAGGTATCCTAAACTAGTTCATCCAACCATTTTAACATTTTGATAAGTCAGGATGGATTGCACGATCTTTTGATCACTCTATTAACACGAAGAGTAGTGATATTTGTATATCTATTTTTTGACAACATTTAGAAAAAATTTCTTTTTCTCTATTCTTATTGGTAGAATATAATATAGAGAGAAACATAATAGAGAGAGAGTAAGAATACAACGAGAGAATGAGAGAAAATCGTTCAAAAGTGGTTACAAAATGATTGTACAAATATTATTTTTAGTATCAAATTGGTCGAATCAAAGGGAATTTGAATGTTTTTTTTTTATACCTTCCATCACTTCCCTTTTATATCTTTTTATTGTATTTACTAGCATTATAATTTGAGTCGAGTCTAACTCAATTTTACAAAATTGACTTGTAAGTTGAGATATGCCATTTTTTACAAAATCGTTTCAAGTTTTATCTTTTCTTTGTCAACAACAATAATATTTTATTTCCTAAAAAAAAACAATAATATTTTATTGCAATTTTTTAAATTTTACTTTTATTGTTTATTTAAGGTACGCTTTTTGAAATAATAGTTTAACTATGAGTTTTGCTAGAAGACATCCTTTATGATTGTGTCTTTTAGCAAGTTATCCTATATACATTTGCTAAAAGACACCAATTAATTTTTACAAAGGTGTTTTTTAGCAAGTTACAACTAAAAAGTTGATAACTATATCGTAACTTTTTATGCTTATGAGACCTTATACTCTTTATACTTTTTTTGACACTACTTGTTATACATATAACCTTTAAATTTTTATATTTTTTTTTTTTTGGTATATAACTTTGATATATTTTAATATATGAAGAACATTTTTTTTTAAAGGTCTAAAACCCTTGCTCCAACAGCTTGTACCTTAGGCAGAACCTCTGTACGATGGATTGGACTCTTGGAGTACCTTTTCTATTCATTCCAATAAAACTTTAGGAATTACTTTTTCCATCCTGTGGCTTTCCTCGCGCACCCTATTTTTTCCAAAATTACCCTTGGTCTGGATTTTGTTTTCCGGATTGAATTGTTATAATTTACCAGATTTATCTGGATTTCGAAATCCAGAATGGCCTTTTTTTCAGAACTTTTTCATTTTTAAGCTTTGGAATTCATTCTATAAATGCAAATAAACATAAAACAGAAATAAAAAGACAAAAAGATGAAAACAACTCATTTCGTTGATATTTGAATAATACATTACAATAATGTTAAAGCTTTTTAAGCTTTTTACATAAGAACCTAAAACTATTTCTAAGGTGTGACTATTTTTGAGAAAATGAAGGCTATTTATAGGGGAGGGAGGGTTAAAAAAACGTGTGGGAAGCCATAATTACAGTCAAAAAATACGTTTTTTGACTTTACCACCGTCCGAAAACGTTTGAAAAACGTTTTGTTTGTGGTGCAGACCACCGACCAAAACTTCTGATGCAGTCCGGATTACACATGGATTCCGAATTACATATTCCGGAAACATACGATTATGGCGCGGACCAAAGGGAAACTTGGAACTTTGTGTATAGTGAGTGTTGGTTCGGATTTTAGAATCCGGATTGCTTCAGCATTGGATACTTTTGTGAGGCCCACATTGCACCGACAATTTTTGTGGTCCACAACACCCAGATACCTGTATAAATAGGGGTCCCTGTTTTCATTAGAAGTAAACTACACCATAAAAAAACATCATGGAATTCCATGACTTTGATCCGAACACCAAGATAGCGGCAATCTACTACAACGGTGGAACACCACCCCATCTGTTTAGGATTCGCAACGATGTCACCTTCTCCGGACTGAAGGATGAGTTGGGTCAAATCAACCGTCAACTCAACCACATAGACACGAGGAGGGTGTTCGGTGTTGACTATCGATGTCCATTGTCCGATTCAGCCGGATCTCTTTATTTCAGCCGGATGAAACTCACAAACGATGACGACGTGAGAACCATGTTCTCTGTCTTTGCTCAGCACAGTACTAGAGGACAAATCGAGTTGGACGCTTCGTTGGTTAGATTTGCTGAACAAATTCTGAAAAGTTTGCACTGGCCCAGGAATTACGAAGAGATCAGGGCTCTGCTGGAGGGACCAGAGGAGGAAGAAGTTAGTTTAGATGATCCGTGATAATGTGCTATGTTTTAATTAATCTCGTGTTTTATGTTGTTTTAATTGCGTGTTAGGTATGTTTTGTTGGATTAAGTTGTTGCATTATGTTTTGAATAATATATATATTATTTAAACTTTCATTATGTATTAATTTACGTCAAAGATATTCATTTAATCGATAAAATAACAAAAGATATGCATTCTGGATTATGAAATCCGGATTCACCTAGGACGTAAGTGTGTTACGGAAAACGAAATCCGGAATACCTCAACATAGGATTCTTTTGTATGGACCACATTGCACCAAGAGTTTATGTGGTCCACAACATCCAAGGACCTCTATAAATACACCATCTCCGATTTTCAGCTTCAATACCAGCAAAACACACAAACACACCAAAGAAAACCATGCAAATTTTTGTCATTAAGCTGAGGATCTTTCTCACGCTTTCGCAAATAGATAGCTCTTATTTGACGGCGTGATGAAGATCTTCAGCATGCTGTCAAAAATACAAACAAACACACCAAAGAGACCAGAGAATTTTTTTGTCATTGTGCTATGGATCTTTCTCATGCTGTTTTAAATATATAGATCTCTATATAACAACATGATGAAGATCCTCAACGTGCTGTCAAAAATATATAGATACTCCTTGATACCTCATTGATAGATAGATAACTCAAAAATATCAAGAGGTTTCTATGAGTTCGGTCCTGCTGCCTGCCATATGAATATGCCATTTGGCAAGGCAGCAGGATCGAACTCAAAGAAATCCTCTTGAAAACGCTTTCTCAAAAGATTCAACATTTCTGTTATTATGGTTTTTTTTTAACTGTTAATTTGTCTTATGTTGCTTCTATTTATGTTATGTACCTTTGTTCCATTTTTTTCCAAGGCATTCGCAACGAAAATGATCCAAATAAAGGGTCTGGTGTAGTTCGGACTTTATAATCCGGAACATCTTCATGCATTCCGGATTATGAAATCCGGACACACTCAGTAACATTTTTTCCGGTGACGTTTCACCAAAGGTTAGGTCAGTTAGTGGAGTTTGAATGCATTTTTTGACGGTTTTGAATGTGGAACACGTTTTATTTGACTGTAATTAAGACCTATGACTTATTTAAGGCTATAGAAAGGCTTGGATCTTCAACATTTTCCTTCATTCTTCTTCACCTCCTTTCTTACATTTTTTTCAATTCATTTTAGTTTTTTAGGTAGGTTTTAGGAGTGTTTGTGGTGTCATGGTCATTGTTGACCACTCATACGCCTCCAATTGCATTGCAGCTTATGCGGGGGTCGTATAACGGTCAACAAAGACCCTTGACATCAAAGAAAGACACAAAATATTCATATCGTATATGTCCGGATTTTATTTTTCAGAAACACTAACAATCTAATTTGGAAAACGAAGTCCAGACCAGGGGTATTTTTGGATTTTTTGTAGGGCACGCGAGAAGGCAGCAGGGTGGGAAAAGTAAAACCCTAAAACTTTAGCTTATAAAAAGAAAGTCTAATAGTTTTTTTTAATTACAAGAAGGTCTAATAGATTATGTACACTGGTGGAATATTTTTTTATGGTCCACCTAATATGCACACTATTTATAAAAAATATAGATCTTTTAGGGAAAAAAATATAAAGTTGAAAATGATTGTTTACAATTGTATTCAATTATAAATTGATAGACTAAATTGAGAGAATATTAATCATTTTATCTTCCCTTAACAAGTCATCGATTTTTTTTTATTCATTGAATTATAAAATTTGGTCATACGTGAACACACTATTTTAAATTTAGGTCAACATTAATTAGATATGAGCCAATTGTTTTGTTAACTAAACGTGTAGTTGACTTGAAAAAACTTATTATACAAAATTGGATGGGATGGAAATTTTATTAAACATATATGTTACATAAGAAAAGGCAGTGACAGTTCCATTTCAAGCAGGGTGAAGGGAGCAAATGTAATAAAGAAAGAAGATAATAAACAACCAAATCATTTTCCTTGTATATTTCAAAGCATAGAGTCAAATATTTGAATATATATCCTTAGATAAATTGTCAAAATGGAGGATATATGTGACCCTTCAATTCAATTGGCCTCATTTCATTGAGAAGCAAATAACTATTTCTCAAAGAGACTGAGCCTATTATAAGCAAGCTTTGACTTGTAAGCAGCATTTTTGTATTCCCTCCATGTGAATTCTTTGTACAAACTCTGTTGTTCCTTTGATCCCAATATTGAAGGCAAAGGTACTAACTTTTCATTCAAGGGTGGCCCTCCAAAGTAAATCATTGACAACCTTGACATACTTGTGTCAGTCAATACCCTGTGTTTTACACTCTTTAATTCCCCATTTGTCATTACCTGCAATTTAAAAAACATATAGAATCCTCAAACTCAAAATAGTTACTACTAATAAATATCCTTGGTAGAAAATTCCTACATCAAAACATCGACATGTCTTTCTCATAACCGCATAGTGTTGAGGGAGATAGGGGAAGGAAAACAACAATATTAATTGCTGGCAGATTATGAGGAACAACATTGACTTTTATGAGACAGAACTATAGAAACAACTTATTTATTCATTCATTAATAATACTATGAAATTATAGCATATGTCATACAGCTTAGTATTTTAAATTTGCAAAATGATAATTTAGTCTATAAAATCATAGAATATATGGCTCAATCAATTTAGTTGTCCTTAAGGCATATGTTAAGTTAAGATACTAAATATATAAATTTTGTTTCAAAAAATGTGTCAATTTATTATACATAAAACTAAAATTTAATTTTTTTCTTCAAAAAATACTCTTTTTTTAGAAACCTTAACACGTGCCCTAATGACACATTAACATGACCCAACCAATAATTCAATTTAGTGTATAGTTTTGGTAACACAATTCTTCTCTAAAAAAAGAACCAAGTTCCATTTCTAGAGTCACCCATTTAAAATAAGTTCAAACCCATGTGGAAAATTGCTACCTACTCAAGATAAGAGAATTTACATATAGTAAAAAAAAAATTAACGAGTTACAATGAACACATTATGAGATATGAAAAAAAAAATGTTTTCACAAGGTAAACATTGTGACAGCATGAAATATTTGATTTTTATGTATGCCACAGTAGTGACATTTATGTGCAGTGTTACCTCTAAGGAGTCACCAACACTAATGAAAAAAGAAGTGTGATCAGGTGGGATTGAAACCCAAGTCCCATCTCTGAGGCAAATTTGTAGTCCTGATGCATTATTAGACCTTAGGACAGAAATTATCTGTGGGTCTGTATGCTCCCCAAATCCAATCAAATTTCCTCCACTCAATGCTTGAAGTTCTCCACATGCCGCGTAGTGATTTACCCTCAAACAAGAATCACTTCTCTCATCTCTCATCAATCTGCTAAACACATTCCTTGGTTCAATCCCCAATCCATCTGCCATTAATTCCAATACTTCACAACACACCTCCTTCACTGCCACTATATAATCTTCAGCAGCACACCTTCAATGTAATTAAGTTTAGTTTCATTAATAATATTAATCAAACCAACCACACATAACAAAATAATTTTGTCACAATTTCAATTTTCATGTATATGCTCTGTTAATTGAAGGTGAAATAACATGTTTTTTTTTATTGATAAGACTATGTCATGGTATAAAAGTTATAGTCATTTAGCCATATCTTATCATTTAGATTTTTGTTGACATATTTTAGAAAGTACAGTGACACTATAGTGGAATATAATTGAATTACGTATGCAACTTTAATTATTATAATTTATACATTGTATATGCATGTCAAGTCCCTCATTTTGAGGATATGCAATGTCATATTTTTTTTATAGATATCAAATTTTATTATTCTCGGGGTCAAATTTTAAAAAATAATAATTTAAAGAGCAATATAGTTTTTAAATATAAATATATGTAGACTTTTAGAAAGAAAAAAGAACGTGGACTTATAAGAGCATTTAGTGACAGAGTGGGAAAAAAAAAGTTTGGGTGGACCATCAAAATAAACTATAAAATATAAGCATAAAATTTATGTTATAATATACATTAAACACAAAATTGATCATTCATGAAATTTAACTTCATATATTAAAAATTGAAAATAATTCTCTAAATGTTTGAGTATCAATAATAGACTTAGAAAAGGGTGGTTTAGAATGTAATTAAAACAAAGGTATTTTAGTAAATTTTTCTATTTTTTTTTGTAGAGTGGCCTGTGGCCCACCTATGCCCTAATGTGGCTCCACCACAGAGAACATTTGTAATGGAGTGTTTTACTTTCATCTATTTAGCACAAAGTTAAACATGCGGAATGAAAAATTTGGGTGATTATAAAGAACGATCATTGCATAAGCCCTCTAGATCTTAATTTTTTTTGCAAATATTGCTTGATAAATTGTATAAAAGTATATGATTTTTGCTGAATTATAATGATATAAAATTGTTGTTGCAACTAGTTTAATATATATTTTTGAAGATGCAAGATTTAAGAGATTGAATGCTTATTAAGTGTTCATATAAAATAAATAATGTGTATAAACGAGATCTAATTAAACACCCAGATTTAAGAGTTTTATTGTTGATGCTCTTAGTTGGATAGCAGAATTCATTTGATAATAATTTGATTAATATACAGTCATAAATGCGCCCGTACGCGGGTTGGTTGAGTTGCGCCCGTGATTTGTGAATTTTTGTTAGGATAAATTAGGGTTGATCCACTTGATCTGATGTACAACGATGTATCCCCGTTTTGGGTTTTATCTGGGTCAGGTCTAATGTCTCACTAGTCTCTGTATCTTTTTCTTTTTATTTAATATATTTTTTCTTATCTAAAAAATAATATACAATCACAAATGCAACAAAATTACACATGTTCAAAAATATACATTACTATGTAAATTTAGTACAACCATTTCAGGTAGTAATTTTGCAACATGATATGATAATAAATATGATTAAACTATCTGTAAAAAATTGACATGCACAATTATTAAACTTGTCAAAATAGTACAAAAATATTCAAACCGTTGATTCATATTAATGAAATTTAATATCTATATGTATATGTATGTATACAAAGCAAAGGTTTTTTGATTTTGAGGAGAGAGAGGTTCTGTTTACCTGAAGTTTTTTGTGTTCTGCTGTAAAAGAAAAAGAGTCTTGGGAGAGATTACATCAGGATTAGTATTAAGAAGAAGATATTCAACCCAACCAACATCACCGTTTGTACCAATACTTTTGCTTCCATACCCAAAAGGATCCGGTGGACCTGCTTTCTCTTTCACTAACTGAGGTTGTCCAAAAAATTTGAGTGTTTCATTTTCTAAATTGGTTATCAACTCTAATGGAACATGGTGGTTAACAACCTTAAAGAATCCAAATTCTGTACATGCGTTGACTATTAGTGTCTTAGCTTCAGGGTCTAAAAGGTCAACCTCTGGAACACCTTTGAATACATGACTTGTTGGTTTGCATGTGTTTATGTGAAATAACTCGTTTAGTGTAGCTTGTTGAGAAAGAACAACCATCGTTGTTTCTTAATTGTTCTTACTACCAAAAATAGGAATTTAAACAGAACACGTGTGTGAGAGAGATAGATAGATGGAAAGAGAGAGTTAGGATTTATGACAAGGTGTTGTGATGAACAAAGGAGGGTTTAAATGGGTGAGAAGTGGTATTGTTATATATTAATGCATGAAGGGTGAGAGAAGGAGGTGGCGTTACGAACTAAAATAGCCATCTGGCTCTTATTGGCTTCGTGGCATTTATCCCATCGACTCACACAAATATAGGAAAAGTCGTCAAGTGAGTTTGATTCAGTTGATATGAACTTGACTCACTTCGACTTCTTGAGAGCATGAGTTTAACTTTTATTATCAATTTATTGATAATCAATAAATAGTAAAAACGACATATCAATACTCTTTGAATCTTTGGTTGACCTAGATGAATGACCTGACAAGACTCGGAATACAATATAATAATTTCTTTCCTATAAAGTTTGTATTTATGTATATTGTTTACACGACTCCCAGTCAGCTTTATCTGAAAATTTAAGTTTGAATCAATTTGTTAAAAATCAAACTGAATGTTGATTCAACTACTTGAATGGAGAATAGGTCAATTCACTCGTTAGTTTGATTCCAATTTTAATATAAGGATGGTTGAATTGGATTGAAAAAAGTTAATCAATTCAACCGTAGTTGGTTGATTTTCCATTTTACTTTTTAAACGCCTATTTTATTTTTATTTCTGTAATCAAGTTGAATCGTAGTTGAACAATTTAAATTTTACGGTAAGATCTATATATTTTCTATGAATTGAGGGTAATTTACTCTCATGACAATAAAATTCAATGTGGAAAACTTGTAACTAATTTAATTTTAAAAAAACTTAAGGTGTAGTATTATTTTATTTTTAATATTTAAAAGTAAATACTGTTTATAAAGCAACTACAATGAACTTAGACAAGCTTTCCTAATTCCAGGCTTACTTCTGACAAAGTAATTAGGGATAACATTCAATTTTCAACGAGGAGATCATGATTATGGTGGTGTTTGTTGATATTTTACTATGACAAATACTATCTTGTGTTATCAAGAGCACATGTTAAGAAACACATTATAGAAATATACGTAACAAAAATTGTGCAGTCAACTTCATAAAAGTTAAATTATCATGTTTTTCAATGTAAAGTTGCTCATTTTGAATTCCTTAACATGTGTCCTTATGACACAAGTTAAGATGACCTTTTTACTATTAACTATGGAAGTCAACTTCTTAAAAGTTAAATTATCATGTTTTTCAATGTAAAGTTGCTCATTTTGAATTCCTTAACATGTGTCCTTAGGACACAAGTTAAGATGACCCTTTTACTATTAACTATGGAAGATTCACAAAGGACATGTGAATTTGATTTCTCGACGGAACAACTTTTGATCAAACTTTATTCAGCTTGTAATCCGGATTATCAGAGCTATTTCCCTTTAGAATTAGATAGTTAACACAATAAAAGGCACGATAAAATATAAAATTTGGGTTAAATAAATTTTTTTCTTGTGAATATTCCAACTTTTTCGTTTATCTCCTTGAAGTTTTCCTTCGACTTTTAGTCGAACAAAAATTTTCAGTTCACACTTTTGGTATCAACTTTTAAGTAAAGTCATGCGTACCCTTTAAATTTTCCAATAAGCTTTTACAGGAATGTTAAGAATATTATAAGAATCTAAAAGTAAAAAAAGATTTCTTTTAACAAAATATGAATTTTTAAACCTCAAAAGCATAAAAATTCATATTTGATTTATGTTTTGTTAAAAAATTCAATTTTTTTTTTAAGGATAGATTCTTACAATATTATAAATATTTATGCAAAAACTTATTTGATGAGTTGACCGAAAAGGATGAACCAAAAATGGTGATAAAAAACTTTTTAGGACTAAAAGTTGAAACAAAGATTAAGGAGAACTAAAATAAAATGTTGAAATATTTGCATGTAAAGTTATCATATAATAAAACATAAAATTCACTAAATTGCATTAATTAGGTATATAATTCTAGTAATTGTACATGTTCAAAATAAAATAGCAATTGCAATGTGTAGGAGTAGTACTGGGTATTGGAGAAGAGGATGGTGGAATAAGCAATGTGTGACTGGAGACCATTATATCGAGAGAGTGGTCCTAAGACGTGTTTTTCTATAGAGGGAGTTTTGTTCTGATGTGTTAAAGCACACTATATATAAAATTCTATTGTTATCTCTTTGTTATCACTTTCTAAAGTTTTGTGGCGACGCGTTTGTCTTTGGGAGATGTTGAGGTTAGTACTTATTGCATAGATTCGGTCTATATGAGTATTTGCTAAAGGAAAATGCTGTCAATCCAACAAGATTCCTATGAGACCTAGTAAACTTATTCCTGATCTGGTTTTCTTTTTGTAGTTGGAGAAGTCAAATTTGAAGAAAAAGGGATATTGATACTTGACAGTGTCTCTACTTTGACATGAATTGACTGATAACACTCTGTCATTATTAGTTTAGTAGACATTTTTATGTATTTTTTTAGGGTTATTTATCAAGATAATGGGACCTGAAAGCACAAAAAAAATCAAGATTTCGGATTTCTAGCAAAAGGCTAATTCGGCCCCCGAATTCCAGGCACTAGAAGTTATGTTCATTCGTAAAAAATCGGGCCCTGAAAGGGAGCAATTGGGCGCCGAATTTGCCAAATGGGGAACACGTTTTTGAGCACTCGGGCACCGAATTGGTGGCTCGGGGGCCGATTTTGACAGGCTTATAAATAGAAAAGTCTGTTTTCAGAGTAAGGGTTCACGATTTTAGAGAGAAAAGGCATATTTTGGAGTGGAGGCTTTCCAGATTTGTTGGGCAACCATCAAAACTCATAGTCAATCATCCAATACTCGTATGAACCCTTGTTTTTATGTTAGTTATCTTGTACTTTAGCTATGAGTAACTAATCTCTTTGTGGTTGAGACTTAGATGAATCTGATGTAATTCGCTTAAGAGATTAAAGGGTTGTCACTTGCGGGGAGAATTCTAGGTCAAGAGATTGGGTAGAGTTACATTGTTAATCTGTCGTTGAATTAGATAATCATTGCTTGAATTAGGAGTGAAAATTACCATAAGAGAACTTCGGAGGATTCGAAGGTCTTAACCATACTTCTCTCTAATTTTCTAAAGCCAATCTTTATTGTTTTTATTTCATTTAATTTATAAAAACCAATCCAACTGCCAAGAACAAACTTTAAATTTAATACATCCTTTTTGATAAAGAAATTGCTGAGTAGAAGTTAACAACGGTTCTCGTGGATACGAATTTATTTATTACTTCGATAGTTTTGGTTCACTTGTCAAAAGTCTATCAAGTTTTTGGCGCCGCTGCCGGGGACTGTTGAATTATTTCAACGAGGCAACTTTGTTATTATTTAGGATTTCTGTCATTTATATTTTTGTATATATATATTGAAAAAAAATGATATATGCTCTTTGTTTTCTTCTTATTGTACTGTGCTACTAAAAAGTTTATCCAAGTTTTGCGGCTATGATTGACAGGTTAGCAGTCAGGTTACGCCTCTATGACACTGAAGAGATTGTTACGTTGCAGTATGAAAAATATATGCTATCTTTGAAGATAAAATATTTGGACAGTAAAATCTCGCTATTAAATGAGAGATGTGGTCGTTATGAGGCAAATCAACCAGACAGTAAATGTGAAGGAAAGAAAGAGGTGATCAACATCGATTACAATACTCAACTTCAAAATATTTTAGATGATTTCTTGATGTCAAATCAAGTTTCATTTGAGAAGTATGATGTTCAGTGTGGTGATCTTGTTGAGAAGGCACATGAGTCTCAAAGGAAGTTGGTTAAGATGGAGGAAGAGTGTCACAAGGTTGTGGTGGAAGAAAAATCCCAAAGTGAGGAGTGTTGATATTTTCCCCAAATCTGAACCAACGAAGGTTAAGGAAATAACTCGTGTGAAAATGGATACATGTCCTTCTCTAAGGTGGGAGAGCTTAAATTCCAAAAGATTAACAGTGAGTGCATGGTAGTATCTGATTCTTTATGCCAAGTTCATGAAATTCCTACCAAACAAGAGGAAGAAGAAGAGTGATATATTCTTTCTATCATTGTTGCCACCCTAACAGTGGCTGAGGCGTCAAGCTCAATGACGTAAAAGGAAGCGCTTGATGGGAGGCAACCCATCCATTTCCCTGCTTTGTTATTTGTTTCTGTTATTTCCTTTTGTATCGAGTTAGATTTGAAGAGTGTCTTGAATAAGATTCTACAAGTCCCCTATTTTGTAATGTATCTGAACTTGTTTGATTTTAATGAATTTACTTTTCTTGAATTTTACCAGTTCAGTAACAAAGATTTCCTCAATGGTTTGTCAAAAGTTCAAAGGAGGTGGTTGCTTGCATGATTCTATAAGGGAAGTGTACGGCAGGAAAGATGCTTAGGTAGTCACAACTTCCAGAAACCTCAGCTTGTAAGGTTATGGCCTAAATTTATTTTTCAATTTTTACAAATATGAGTGTTTCCATGTAGATGCTATTTCTAGGATTTGCGATTTTTCTTTGTAATTGATTGGTCATATATTGTACACACTAAGGCAAATTGCTTGCACCTTGAGCCTTTGTAGCCCACCTTTGTTTATATTGAATTACTCTTTGTTTAAACCAAGTTGAGCCACTAGGATTTAGACCCCTTGTTTCGGTGACTAGCCACATTACAAGCCTAGAGACCTTAAGAATGTACCCATATTTTGTTGGAGTTCGGCATGTTTATGTGTGTTATTATGAAAAGTTCAAGTTTGGAGTTGCTTTTGGAACTAACAACACTCTAAGTTTGGGGTAGGGGTACTAGAGAAAGGAAAAGAGAATATCACTTTGTGCTAAAAAAAATTTGTTATAAGCATGATAAAATAAGCCAAGTTGTCAAGTTTGCAGCTCAAAAAAAAAAAAAAAAAAAAAAAAAAAAATATATATTAAAAATTTTAAAAAAAAAAAAATATCTATTTTTTTTTTTTTAAAAAAAAAAAAAAAAACATATATAAAAAAAAAAAAAATAAAAAAAAAAAAAAAAAAAAAAAAAAAATAAAAAAATAAAAAAAAAAAAAAAAAAAAAAAAAAAAAAAATATATATATATATATAAAATGCTTAAAGACAAAAAGTGATCAGTTTTTTCATTCAGTAAAAAAAAAGGCTCAATTGCTATTTTAGTCCCTTAACTAATTCTTTGGTATCGCTTTGGTCCCATAATTAAAATTTGGTCCGTTTTGGTATTTTAACTTTTGCTCTGTTACTTGTTTTGGTCCTTTTCGTTAATTTTATTCAAAAAAATGTTAGGGTTTACATCGTCTTCATCTTCATTCCCCCTTCCTCATCATCTTCATAAAAAACTCATGAGAAAAATCCAGAATTGACTCACATGAATGTTATTCAAACCCTAACTTTATTTTACTCCCAAATTCTTTTAATTGTTGTGAAAGGGTTAACTCAAATTCAAACCTTCTCCTCCCCTTTCTTCTCATTTTATTTTGCTCCAATCTAATACCCATATTCCTCTATTTCACTCTCTGCCAAACACAAAATTATCATCATCTTCGTTTCAAACACAATCCCAGAAAACAACATAAACAATTTTCTTCTTGTGGCAATTTTTATTGTATATGGATTTTTGTTTCAGATGCTTGTTCATAAGGGACAATACTTCAACATGTTCACCTCACTCTTCCCAATTCTGGATCTGCTGAATCAAATCAGCTTAAAGAACAACAACAATGAGAAAATCACACCCATAGTTATGGATCTGCTGAACTGTCTCTCCTTTGAAATTTTCGAAGAATTT
>Ga0228711_1007290_pt1 | contig 16094 bp, 6 predicted proteins | sample MedpolnodulmetaG_2_FD_177996 | JGI IMG/M metagenome (GOLD analysis project Ga0228711, IMG submission 177996) | Root nodule microbial communities from Medicago polymorpha collected in Santa Monica, California, United States - brown nodules | ecosystem: Host-associated > Plants > Roots > Nodule...
AAAGAGAAAGAGAGAGAGAGAGAGAGAGAGAGAGAGAGAGAGAGAGAGAGAGAGAGAGAGAGAGAGAGGGTCCCCTTATCTCAAGCCACATTTTGGGATCACGAGACCTACCGCTTCGTTGTTAACGAGAATCAAGTAATCAACAGATTCCACACACATAGTCATTCACTGAATCCACCTCGCTCCAAAACCCATTTTACTCACCGATCTCGCATATACTCCCACGCTATCATGTCATAAGCTTTAAAGATGTCAAGCTTTAGGGCCACACAATTGTCGTTACCTTTAGTCTTTGTCTACATGTAATGAATAACCTCAACAGCCACCATGGCATTATAAAAAATGGAGTTCAAAGGAATTAAAAGTTTTGAGAATAACCTATAATAGTATTAATTACTCATCTTACTATGCTCTTTAAATGCATATGCTTTAATTTAGTTTTTCACCAGACCAAAGTTATTATCCAAGCATTGTAGGTTCCAAGAAGCCCTTGAACTTTGACATGAGAATAAAGAATGATAAATTAATGAGTATATCATATTCTAAAGAATAAAAAGTATTGACACATAAATTATTAAAACTTGAAACAAACGTGATCATGTAAGATCTCCAACCTCATATTTCTAAGAATAAGATCCAAATTCATGAAACAAATGCCCAAATATAAATTAACTATGTCAAACTTTTTTTTTAAACTGTCATTTTATAATTATTTGGGAGCATAATTATTTGGGAGCAGATTCTTGAAAATAGCAAAAATAAATAAAGTTACACATTTTCCAGAGCTTAATACCACCTTCGTCCCTTAATATAAGACTCTTTTTATAAAATCACGGAAATTAAAAAAAGTTGATATTTGTATTAAAGTTGTTTGTAATCACTATTGTTTTTATAATTTTATCATTTAAGAAAGAGAATTAGTTTATGTGTTCAACATGCTATTTATTGTTGATTGAAGAAAAAGATGTACAATAAATAGGGCTATGTATGTAAAGAAATAATCAATGTAGTTGGAAATAGCAAAATAGTCTTATAAAAAGGGACACAAATAATTCTCAAAAGGGTCTTTAATTATGGACGAAGGTAGTAATGAATAACCTCAATAGCCACCATGACATTATAAAAAGGGAAATGTTAACTAGTGCATCCGGGGCATTGGTTACAGACTTTAAATGGTAACCCTTTATAAAAGTTTATGTAATAAAATGCATTGAAAATTGAAAACTTTGATATTTTTAAAGAATGATACTTAATTTAGAATGCTTAAAGAGTGTCCCGGAGATACTCGTTAACATGACCCTTATAAAAAATGGAGTTCAAAGGAATTAAAAGTTTTGAAAATAGCATATACTAGTGCTAATTACTATCCCTATTCTGCTCTTTAAATGCATATGCTTTAATTCATTTTTTCATCGGACCAAAGTTATTCTCCAAGAAATGTAGGTTCCAAGAAGCCCTTAAGCTTTGGTATAGTGGAAAACTGAATCAAAACATACGCATTTAAATAGCAGAGTAGAGGCGGTAACCGGTACTAGTATATGTTATTCTCAAAACGTTTAATTCTTTATTATCTTCAAATTATTTTTTTATTTATTATTGTAACTCAATTTTTTTTTCTCTGCAATAAATAAGCATAAATGATTTTGACATATAATAACATTAAGGTTCCGTTTTTTTTAGTTTTTTTTTTTTTAAATAGATTTTTATAGTGTAATATCTTTTGCTACAATTTTTTTAACTAAGAAATTTTTAAGGAAAGTTTCGAATGAAAAATATGTTTGAATAGTTTATTTTAAAATGTAATTCTAAGTATTTCATCATTTTGTTATAATGTTTTTTGGATACTAAAATTTTGAAAAAATCTCTAAAAAAAAGCTATTTCAAATAGCTTTTCATAAAAATTATTTTTGAAAGACGTCACTTTAAAAAAATATTGAATTTTTACTATGTAAAATCTCTAACAATGAATATTTAAGCTTGTGAATGCCAAAATCTTATTTTTAACTTATACTAAAAGCCCGTTTATTATAGCTTTTTTCAGGAAAAAATCATTTTTTTAAAAAAAATAATCACTTTTAAGAGTTTTGCATCTGTTTGTTACAACTTTTTAAAAAAAAATCAAAATCTAAAAATAATCTTAAAACTGCTTCAAATGTGAAGCTGTTAAGAACAACTTCTCAAAAAATAGATTTTTTTAGAGGAGAGAGAAAATAGGGTTTAAAAGATTAAACTATTTTTGTAACAAAAAATCTCTTTTATATAGTTGTATCCAAACAAATTAAATTATTTATTTAAAAAAAATAATTTTTATTATGGTAAACAAACGCAGAATAGATTCTGATTTTTCATAAAATCTCTAAAATATAATCTCTAAATTATTTTATTTGAAAATCAATTTTATTTTAATATGTAACAAACGAGCTCTAAATGAGTTTGAAATAACTTTTACGAATAAATTTTAAAAAATTCATTTTAAAAAATAAAAATAAGAATCTATTTTTTTTAAAATCTAAAACAAACAGACCATAATATTATTATAAAATTTGAAGAAAAAACAAAATGAACAAAACTTTGGTGCTGAAAATTAGTTAGAAGAAGCATCATAATTACTTACTTGTCGAGAAGAAACAACAATGCCGACACTGTTCTGAAACACAAACAACCTTCGCTCTAAGTTGGTAGCTTCTTCCATTTCATCAATTAGGTTTCCGATTAGGTCAAAATCAACGCCATGGAAGGTAACAAAGACGAAGCTTTACGATGCATTCAAATCGCAGAAGAAGCAATTGCATCAGGTAACAAATCTCGCGCTCTCAAATTCATTAAAATCGCTCAACGCCTCAACCACGATTTACCACTCGATTCCCTCTTCGCCAAATGCGAACAACTCGATTCACAGTCCACCGCTTCTTCCTCCGGCGCCGGCACTTCGCCGGCGAAGAATAAACCAGGAAGAATCATCAAAGACGATGGTTTGAATGGTGAAAAGAATTACACGGAGGAGAATGTTAGGTTGGTTAGGGAAATTAAAGGGAAAAGTGATTATTATTCGATTTTAGGGTTAGAGAAGAGTTGTTCTGTTGAAGAGATTAGGAAAGCTTATAGGAAGTTGTCTTTGAAAGTTCATCCTGATAAGAATAAAGCGCCGGGTTCCGAGGATGCGTTTAAGAAAGTCTCTAAGGCTTTTAAGTGTTTGAGTGATGATGGGTCTAGAAGGGATTATGATCAAGGAGGGTTAGTTGATGAATTTGATTCAGGTTATGGTCAGAATCATAGTTTTAGGAGAAGGAGGAGACGGGCTGCGACGAGTCATGATATTTTCGAAGATGAATTTGATCCGGATGAGATCTTTAGAGCTTTTTTTGGTCAATCGGATGTGTTTGGGAGGAGGAATCATGTTTATAGGACACATGGCGGTGGTGGAATGGGTCATCATCATCATCATCAGAGACCTGAGGTTCAGGGTGGAGGAGGACATCATCTTATGTTGTTGATTCAGCTTTTGCCGTTGTTGATTATTGTTTTGCTTGCTTACTTGCCCTTTTCGGAACCTGAATATTCGTTGCATAAGAATCAGTCGTACCAGATTGAGAAGTTTACTGACGATTATGGTGTTCAGTTTTTTGTGAAATCTCAGGCTTTTGATGTTAGTTATCCAGTTGGAAGTTCGGCTCGCGAGACCATTGAGGATAATATTATTAAGGATTATAGGAATATGCTTCGTCGTTATTGCCAATTGGAGATTCAGAGGCGTACTTGGAATAGGAATTTGCCTATTCCTCACTGTGACAAGCTAAAAAACTTCGGCGTTGTAGCCTGAAGGTAACTTTTTATTTTGGCAAAGGATATGTAGTATGTATCGTACACTTAGTTGTCTTGTTTAGAAATGATTGAGTGTTTTTTAATGGATTGAAATACTCTTACGTTTATTTTCACTGCCTTTTATTAGGTGCTGATCATGTTGAAATGAAAACAGTTTTAATAAAACCCTTTATCCAATGTTATATTACTGCTTGATAAATTAATTGGCAGTGTGCGGTAAGTTTTCTATGGATGAGATAAGAAATAATGCATTTGTGCTTCCTGTACCAGGATTTTTGATATGTCTATACACTGATTTATGGGATGTAGTTACTTTACTTGTGGACATGACAATTGTATTTGTATCCCACTAAATATTGCCACTCTAATTAGGTTATACCATTGAAAGTGGTTGTCAAATTTAGCTCTAAATAGTGAAGTTGATTTGGCAATCTAGATTTTGTAAAGGTGTATTGCTCAAGTGAGTTTTACTTTTCATGTTCATACATATGGCTCTGATAGGACACCTAGGCATATTCTAGAAGAAAGCGGACAGAATGAGTTAGTTAGTGACATAGAGCTAGATTCTAAGAGAGTTTGTTTGAGGATGAGAATATAATGTGAGTAGAGAGTGGGGAAGGGTATTCATAAATATTGCTACTGTTGGTTATTGGTTAGGAGATTATTCTCTGGAATAGGAGCTGACTCTGGTTTATTTTCCTTTTGCTGCTCTAAGAGCCATTGTGCTCACAAAAACTCCTATAATAATATTATAATACTACTTCATTACCCATAATTTTACAGTTTTATCAGCCTCCAACAACAGCATTCTGATTTCTTCACGCAGATCTAATTTGTTTATTTAAATATTAATTAATAATTTTAATGTCATATGGTCCAGTAATTTCCTTTTGGTTAGGATATTAGGAACTCTTGGGGTATGTTGATATGTTTGCTTTCTGTAAGGAATAAGGATATTAGGAATTCTTGGGGTATGTTAATTTTATTTCTCAGGATTTGTACTCTTTTTGAATATTATTTTTTACTTATGTTATTTTTTAATTCTGTTCTATAACTTTTTTAGTTATGTGGTTGTGAGTTATGAAATTTTGTTATTTTATATCAATCTGGTTCATTGTTCTTCACTTATGTTGGTAGTTTTGTTTTTTAAATTTATTTATGATTCTCTTTTGTGTATGTTACATACATACATACATACATACATACATACATACATACATACATATATATATATTCGGCATAGGCCACAGCAGCATCCGCCATTTGTATGCCAGATTTTTTACTCTCCATCATAGATATGGGACAATACTGGTTTGACAGAGGGCGAGAGGTAGCGCTGAAGTGGAGGTACTGGGGATAGGTCAAAATCAAGTGGGCAGAATCAACATTCTGCAGGGGGGGTGTTAACTTTAAACTTAAGAGGCCCGATCCAAACTGTCCCCAGTCATTGAACTCTTTTGAAGGCAGAAATTATTAAATGAAAAAATTAGTCAGACAAAGTGTATTTTTGGATTTAATGGGCAAAACCCAAGTCTATGCAATAGAAGCAGGATTTGTGCTGGCTCAGTACAAATCCTGCCACAGCAATAGTAGGATCAATGGCAGCCATTGATGACGGACCTTGGATGCACTAGTGAGTTGAGAATGAAGAGATCTTGGAAGGAATTGCATAATACTTTCAGAGATATGTTTCTGATATTTTTCTGTTTTAAATTTGAGGATAAGGATGAATTTCAGGGTTGAGGTATTGTTAGGACAGAACCAGATTAGTTAAGTGTTAGAGGAATGCAGGGGATGAATGATCATGATCATTTTGTACATTAATGATCTTTTTTGAAAGAAAAACCATTGGGGAGAATTCTATTCTCTATTTTTTGTTCAATTGCCAGTAATACACTTACTACATTCTTTTGATTCTTTCCATCTTTGTTTCCTACAATTTCTTAGGTTCCTAACCCCTTACCAATTAAACTTTTCGAAATTCTTTTTCTCCGTGTCCTTGTTAATTGTCATTGCTATCCTACTTTCTCACCAACATGCTCTGCTTTGTTTTGAGCTTTTGTTATGATTCTTTACAAGCCATGGCAATTGCAAATTCTTAACCCTGCCCCTTCTCAACGAAAATTAAAAGATTAAATGAACATCCTCAAAATATATAATGAATTTAGAGAACTGTCTTTGATGCATTGGTTAGGGAAAAAACGATATTTGATTGGAAGAATAAAGGGAAGACAAACCAAATAGTCATGTCATATTTCATTGGCTCTTTTTTAGTTACAAAATTTTTACCGCACATCTTTAAGTTTTGTAATATTGTATGTGATTCAGTGTTGGGGGACAAAGAAACGTCAATAAAGCAAACTTTGTGACACAAAAATGAGAATGCTATGATAGACGAGTAGTTGCAAAGGACAAGATAAGATTGTAAATATTATAAATACAATATTAGAGAGAAAATGGGACTGTCGTCATGATAGAAAAATGGAAGAGTCTCGTCTTTGGGTTCCTAATAGATAGAGATTAGAGACCAAGAAAATGTATTGGCCAAACTGCTAAATCATAGAGAGATGTGATAAATGTTGTATACATATTTTTACATAATAATATGATAGAGCATTATGACATGTTAGATCTATATAGCTAAGCTAACCCCGCATAGTGAGAAATACCTTGGTGGTGGCTGCTTGGCATTTGAAGTAGTCACCAAGTTAGAGGGGTTTAGTATAAATAAGGGGATGAAAGGGTAGATGGATCGCTCTCAATTGTTGCCTTTAGAATTGAGCATTTGCTGATTTCTGAAAGAGGAAACACTTGGAAGGAGGATTCTCGAATAACATATTCATTCTGGTTCTTTCTATCTTTCATTTGATTCTTCAACCCTGGCTGTTGCTTGAAGCGTAACATATTTCTTTTAGCATATTGTACTGTTTCTCATGTCTCTTTTCTTCTTGTTCTTTCCTTGCAGCAAAAATGACTTCATGGGTATTGTTTGCTTGGCTTGAGGATTTCTTGTATCAGTTGCTCAGCTTTTATGTTCATCTTAACTCTTCAAGATGTATAATAGGAGTAACCCTTGTCACAAGCGAAATGCTACATTAGTATCTGCCAGTGCCATGCTGACCTTGCTGTGATGTATTTTTGATAAATATGCATAAAAAGTGTGTTTCTTATTGTTGAAGGGATATTTGGATGGGATTATCTTTTGCTATAATGGGTTATCGATTGTGGAGAAGATGACAGCAAATAAATGCACGAGTCTTGAGTATCAGTAGCGAGGTTCTTGCGAGCTCATGAGTCGGGTTTATACTGTAATATTTTTGAGGGGAACAACTTAAATACAGTTGACACGATTGAAAACAAAAATGTGAAAGCAATCTATTGCTACATTAAATGAAACAGTATTCCTTCTTGTGAGGAAACCATGCAATCATCGAATTGAATTTGATTTTTGACATAGTTTTGTATATTATCGCCCTTCCTGTCTGGTTTTGGTCTACGGTGAGTCACAACTCGTAGCATCGTTCCACTAATAAAAAACTGACAATTATAATTTCACACAGTTTGCTTTCCCATACAATCTTTTACTCTTACGTGCATTTCACCTTCTCAAGAATTTGAGAAGTAATTGAATGTGCTGACTCCAGATACCTTGCACGTATCCTTTCTTACCAAATTTTAATACCGTGGTATACTGATTCAACTAAAAAACTTGGTGAATTTCGTATGAAGGCATGAGAAGGAGTGATTTTGGGGTTTATAGACGATGTCTGGATACATTGATGTCATGCTACCTGTATATTTTTTTCTTTCAAAATTTCAGTAATGGAGGGCACGGAAAAAAGAAATGTAGGTGATCCACTCCTCACTTCAATGATGCTCAAATAAAATATAGTACCGACACATTGAAAATATAGACTCGTGTTTATGTTAATATTTTTATATAAAAAGTTCCAAAGGAAGCCCAAGTCCTGATGTGAAAAAGGGAGGAATAAGCCAAAGTAATCAAACAGTACTCAAAAGGACTTGCTCAGTTTTGTACTTTTAGTGAACCCCCCAAATCTCTGGTAGAAAAATGAAGATTTTACATGATTTGTCAACCATGTTTGTGCAAGTATAAAAACAAGAATGAAATTCATTAGAATGACAAGTATAGGAAAACACATGATGTTGTTTGTTCGTTAGAAAGCTCAGGGGCCCTGGGTCAGGGCAAAGCATCTTATTGATTTTGTCTCCTTGCTGACATTTTCGCTTAACTTGTGATTCGACATTAACACATGAACTGCCCAACACAACAATCATTCAATCAATCTAGTGGTGATTTCGTATGCACAAACAAGTTTTATATGAATTCGTTGTTTTTTACCAAGATATTGTTTTTGTCAATATGTAGTAAGTTCAGAGATATAAGAAGGCATTCAGACAAAGATCACACTCTAAAGTCAATAGCCAGGTGTGTGCTTCAAATCAATGACGATACATATAGTTATAGATATTTTATTTTATTTCAGAACCACATAAATGAGATGAGATATATGAATCGCATATCTAGACTTGATAAGAAGAGTTTAATGAACAGATCAGCAGAATTGATAATAAGAGTTAAAACACTAAATTGAAAGCCAAGTATTCCAGAGTTTCAAGCACAGACCAACAAAGTAGTTGAGACATAAGTATCTGCAACAAAAGAACGATATAAATACTACAATTTTAGCAAAGATTTATCATTGCTACAATTTTGGAGTGTATTTAAATGCATTGTGTATCAGATGAGATCCTTAATTTTGTTATGTATTCTCAACTATAACCATTATCATTTTCATATAAAACAGATCTACAAATGTTTTGCAAAAGAACCAAATATATCCCTATGATAAAATCCCTCACAACCACTGAAAGTAACTTCAAAGCAAATAAACCCTAGAACAAAACCTCAGCTTCACATGTAAGAAGCTCAATCATATGAAATAATTTTACAAAGTTCAAGAACACAGATTTTGAAATAGATTATTTTGGGCCAACACAAGGCACAATAAACTAAGTTTCAAAAGCTGCAGATGTAATATGAAAAAAGATTGCATGAAGCAGTGTTTTGAGATTCTATCACAACCAGGCAGCAAGCTTTCAGAATCTAATGGTTTAAGTACAATGCCAAAATATAAGAGAGAAATTAAGCAGGCCATAAAATGTTTTAGCCTAATGCAAAAGCACTCTAAAATCTAATTAAACACATAGATCAATCTACTTCTTTCATAAATGGCAGAGGTGTGTATGCTGCATATTTAAGCCAATTCAACAAGCTTTGCTTGTTTCCCAGTCCTTGTAATGCTACAAACATTTCCCTTGCGGGCTTAAACAACATCAACTGACAACATCGGGAATGCCAATCAGGATCGCTTCCAATGACCTCTATGCATTGAAGCTCAGCAATCACTTCAGGAATAGATGTCCCAGGTACTGTCAGTGCCTTCATAGCAGCTGTGCGCGACTCACACACAGATGCAATTCCACTCAATGCATCAGCTATCCTTTCTTCATCAGAAACCTTGATATTTTTCTTCTTTTCAGTTCTATCAAAAGATCCAACCCTTCGCCTCTTCACGCTACACGCATCACTATCATTACCACGGGATGTGCTAAAATCTATATCTTGAAAATAGGCACCAACTCCAGCAATAGCACCTTCCAATAAATCGGTATCCCCGTATCCTTCCTCGATATCTATACCACCACTCTCAAAGCATAGGCGATACACATCGTTATTTTCATCTATGCCATTAGGTGGTATCCCAGAAGAGGGTACCAATGCAACCTGTCTAGTATCGATCATATCCTTGAACAAAGTAGTTAATTCAATGTAAAATGGAAGTTCCTTTTGCCTAAACTTTCCATACTGTGGATTTTCCTGTATGTTTATAAACTAATCAACATAATATATTACACACAAAATTCACAAAAAGACAACTTAACATTTAAAACTTCATACCAGTTGTTTTTTCTCCCACCACTCATCAGGTGCATCCATAGTGTTCTTTGCACTATCTTGTCCCACAAGTGTTTCCTTGGCAAACAACTTATACCATTCTTGCCAATCTCTCCTAAGATTATACCACTTGTTTGTTAATTGCTTCTTTTCATAATCTTTCCCAGTTTTCTCATTAAAGTTAGATAAAACAGATTCCCAGCCTTTCTTTGTAAAGGTTGTTCCATTGTGTTCTCCCTTTTTGACTTCATCAAGGCATAGTTTGATATACAATTTGACTGTATTGACATCCCATTCAGCCTTTAGTCTTACGCCTCCATTATCTACAACGTCTTTCCTCTTCATGTTCCTCATTGTCCTTAAGCAAACCAAAATAAGCATGTCCTTAGGTAACACATTTAACATGCACATCAAGCAAAAGGCACAACCTTGGTGCAAGAAAGAAAAAGAATTGAACTGCCTACTACATGACTTGGTTTATTTTCAATACAAGTCCTATTTACTTTACTTCCAAAATTTTCTATATTCATTTTTACTTCAACTAGTATTAATCACAAGACAATATAGTTCTAATATATTACTCACAATTTCTTTTACGATTTTTCATTTTTACTTCAACTAGTATTAATCACAAGACAATATAGTTCTAATATATTACTCACAATTTCTTTTACGAGTTTTGAAACCAAATCTAGCACTTCAGAAATTTTGAAAAATATAAAACCATTGTTTTCATTGTTTCTGAAAACGCATTCTTTCAAGCTTATCTTTCATATTCTCTCTATCACAATTGTTACTGCTTGAGCTTTTCATCTCCTTGTTTGCAATTTTAAATGAACATATATTTTTTGATAATGTGATGACAAAAACTATAAAAAGTTAAATTATTACTATTATTATCATACCTTGTCCCTAATTGGTCAACAAAAGTTGAGGTATTTGGTCCAAAATTTGAGCCAAATACATCAACTTTATTTGACCTATTTTTGCTTACGATTAGGGTTGAATGGAGTACAATACTTATTGTTTGGATAAACAGATTATTTGTAGCTTATAGGACAATAAACACTTATGTATAAACTGTTTCTTTAGTTGAAGATAAAAAAAAAAGGTTAAATTGTTTTCTTATAAACTATAAGTTGTTTCTCATAAGCTATCTAAGAGAACTTACAAAAATAACATGAAAAGAGCTTATGAACGATGTGATAAGCTGTTTTTCTGAAACAGGGTGACAAAACTTATGTTAGTAGATAAGGTGAAATAAGCTAATCCAAAGAGGCCCTTAAGCAATGAAGAAGCCCTTTTGAGGGAATTTTTTTTTTTTTTTTAAGATTGTATCCTAGAATAAGTGAAAAACAGTGTTTACCCTAATAATGTTGGATGTTGCAAAAATGAAGAGACAAGGAAGAAAAGGTTTACCTGATGTTGCAACTTCCGAGGTCGGGAAGAATGGAATAAGAGGTTAGGGTTTGAGATTACATGAAACGCACAGTTGCATTTGTTGAGACGCATTTTCGCCTTCAAAAGTGATTCTGAGGGAACGCCAAACCAAACAACTATGTTTTTGCTTTTGCTTTCACTTCCACGTGACTTTGCAATGCTCACGTGTGGGGATTGAGGGTTGCGCTCAAAAGAAATTGAAAAAGCTTTATTTTGTGAACTATCATCGATCGATTGGCTTAGTGTGAAGGTGCAAGTTGTGTCTAAGATTCCATAGTATCTTGGAGGGGATTCGTTGGTATACTCTTTTGCATACAGTTGACATAACTGATGGGGAGAATCAAAACTAAAGGTTAGTGTGTCTAACTCATGCATTATAATTTATATGCACTCGTCATCATGTCCACCTTTGTCATCTTCTTAGCTATGTTATTGCAACAGACCCTGACATATGTTCTAACAATAAGCACCGAGTGATCTTTGAGCTTTGTTGCACTCTTGCAAGCAAATAGACAACCCGGAATTCGAGAGTATAATTGCCAATTGAATTACTTCCTCTAATGTTCCAAGACAATTGATACAAATAAAGAGTACAATAATAAATAGTCTTATATTAGACAGACATTTTATTTTATTTTTCTAAATGATCTTATAATTAAATACGAAAGGAGTACCATGATGATGAGTCACACCTTGCCAAGATGTCTATTTTTATGTTAGCCCCACTTTATGTCGATGAAGCCTGAAAATGCTCGTAAATTCTCTCATAAATGATATGAATTAAGTTCATGAAAATCATTGAATCGAAGTGTCCAAAAAGCACATTAAATTGATTTGTGGTATTATATGCTAGTAATTGAAATGATGATATGAAGAGACAAATTTTAGGGGGCCAAGTCAATGTATGAAACACACCGTCCCTTTGCAGTGATGAATAGTACTCTTTTGTTCCCAATTGTCATGTTCTTTTCATCACAGCCTCGCAATTAATAACTCTTAACAAAATCCAAACATATACATACAAATTCTCCCAAGCAAAAGAAGATCGTTGGATGTATGTTAATCCTAAAAACTTATCTGAAAAGGATATTCTAGTAGCCAAGTCAAAACTATTTTTGAAACACAATAAAAAAGCTTAAAGAATTAGAATAAAAAATGTAAGTTGTATTTTTATTGGTCTCATAAGTATAGTTAAGACGTAAGATGGTAAAAGTCTGCATAAATATTTGATATGTTTGGACGTAAGTTAGAATATGCAATTTCCCATTTTTCTACATTTAGTGCTTAGGGTTTGTTTTGCCATAGAGTTTTTATAACATAAAAGAACATTAAAATGAAAAGAAGAAAATACTTTTTATTTTCAATACTTTTATAGTAATGTGGTACTGCTGGTGGTGAATATACACCCGTGAATAACAAGAATCTTGGAAGAGTGGCAGGAAGGTGAGAGTGATAATAATTGATGAAAAATAAGGAGCAGACTGGTCATGATGAAATTGGTTCTGACAGGTCAATTACATTTGATTATCTTTTGATGCCAAAAGCACACAGTTGTCAAAGAAACAAGGGTATGCCCAGTTCCAGCTTGGAGAGGGATTTCACTCAAATAACAATACTTCCAAAATTCTAAATTGACATAACATTTACAAATGTTGTACTATCCCTCTTAGCCCTAGTTTGATATGCGTGTGATTGACAAATTGTGAGATTGCAAAAACCACATTTTTATTTTGTAACTTGAACAAAAAATATAGTGATTTACATAGTCTTGTAAATACATGTTTGGATCGGCACTTTGTAGTTTGTACATCCATGATAGTAAAACATACTTTTTAAAGCTTTTAACAACATCACATGTGATTTTGTCGAGCTGGTTGTAATTCAAAACATTTACTTTTTTTTTAAGGAAATTCAAAACATTTACTATTTGTTACATTTTAAAATATACAAAGGATATAAATGCGCAAATTAGCTACATTAATTATGTATTTATATTGAATTTCTTATATAGAGAGATATTTTCTTATAACATCATGAGAGGAATGCTAGGAACACTCTCTTTTGATCACTTTCTCTAGCACTCACTTTTTTATTGGGTGAAATCAATGTATGTCCACCACTTTATGTGGGATGTGGGTTCCATTTCCAAAATGTAGGTCTTACATTGATTTCATCTAATAAAAGAGTGAGTGCTAGAAAGAGTGCTTAAAAGAGATTGTTGCTAGCATTCTTCGACATGACTATTACTATTATCCAAAATCATAGTAATAGAGATGTTTTAAGAAATGAAGAGGATGTCTACTTCCCGATTACTAGGGAGGATGCAATCCCATCTTTGAAGTGTATTCCAAGTTTCCAAATGAGCATGTTTTTTTTAAATGAATGAATGATAAGTAACACACTCCAAAAATAAAATTTGACCAAAAAATGGAGAGCTTAAATATTTGAAAAATAATCCCTTATAATAGCTGCACGGCGCAACAGCCATGAAAACAATAGACCTAAAGAGAGAAATTCTCTCTAGATATAAGGGTCTTCAGGTTTTTAAAAATGTTGCACTGTGTAACCACTATAAAGGATCAATGTTCTATTTAGGGTTGTTCTTTTTCTTATTATATTAATAAAATACCATCTTATTAGTAATACCTATAAACAAGAGTACAATTTTTCTTAAAAATGAAATTCATATGTATTTTCCTACCAAAAAAATATGCATGCTCGAGGCCAATTGCTTAAGTGTCAATGACCAAAATTTCCATCAAATACATCTATTTATAAAAGCCCAGGCATCTTCTTTTTCAAAAAAAGGATAGTGACATCTCAAAGGATTTATCAGTTTGTGAAAATCACGTCGCATTAGAAAGCAATATCAAAATGCATGGCAAGTGGCAACATGTTTTTTGTTTTTTGAGTAAATGTTAAATATATTAAATTTTATTTCTCAAGGCCTTTAATAGTGTGTGTAAATAAATAAAATATTATAACAATGTCCTGAAACGACAACGTGATATTCTAAACATAATTTTTGGTGTGTACTAGATTACATTTATTTCCTCTAATTTCTGTCCATTTTACACAGCACATGATATCTGAATGATTAGTCACAAGTCACAAGCTAATTATACACATACTACATTAATAAACAAAAGTATGTATGAACATCTACCATTGTGGAAGGTTGGCAAATGACAATGAAACGTAAAAGGAAAGATAAAGCATAGTGATAAGGTACACGTGAATTTGAGTACTATAGTGTAAAAGTTTCTAGCCTTTTCCAATTTTTCCCTCTCAATAAAGGCAATGGTATTTTAATTTTCTTATATATTTTTGTCCTAAAGCAATTTAAGATTATAGGGGCCAATCACATTTTGGAATCTTGTTAAGACATTCACGGGAGGAAACTGCTACATGATGTTGAATCTCTATTAATTGTGTCATGTAGAAGACTTAACACGGAAATAAATTGCATACTATAACACATGAGAGATACTTTTTCCACTACCCTAGGTTTCTAAATAGCCTCACATATGTCTAGGATCCAAAAACGATGTTTTTTTGGTTAGGTGGTATGCTTGGAGACGGCATAAAAACTATTTTTTTCTCTTCGGAAATATACTTTCGAAATGACTTTGAGGTGGAAAAAGGAAACTCTCATCATATATTTACATTATGGTAGACTTGAACTGAACTGTCCGATTAAGATATGATTGATTTAAGCTCTAACTTCATATTTTAGATTTATTTCATAGAAATACAGTGTAATTATTAGCTATGAAGTATAATTACACTGATTACACTCAAATTTGATAAATCAGTATAATTATACTTCATAGTTTCTATAATAACACAGTGTAATTACACGGACACTGACACGTCGACAAAACTAATAATTTGAAAAAAACACATAATTCAATGTAATTATATGTGTCGGCATCGTATCCGACACCAGGACACGCCTAATCCGAAGAGTGTCCATACTCCATGGCATAGTTCAAATGAGTAAGAGAGAAAAAAACAATAAGATAACAACTATATATTAACTTATATCTATAAAAAAAAGTCACTTTATCTATCTATAAATGTAACAAACAGACCGGCATTATATATATCTTCTACACCCAAGTAACAAACAAAAGGTTCATACTTCCCCTCCACATTATCTCTCTCATCAATATCATCTCAAGACTATGATATGATGATAGACCTCAAATACATATGGGTGCTAGTTTCAATCAATAGGTACATTCTCAACACAATACAAAATGAAAAAACAAGAAACACTCTAAAAACAAGATGTATCTCAAACTTAAGGACTCAAAACCAAGAATTTTTTGAATTCTCTGACCAATCAGTCCTATCCAATCTATATTATGGCATTGACAACATTGAAATTGCAATACAATCACAACATCCAGAACAAAGATCTTTTAACCTTAAAAAGTCAGAAGAAATGCTTCAAGTTCCAGCAATGCTTGATGAAGATGAATTCACTGCTTCAATTCCAAATCATTACTTGGTTTGTTGCTCTTACTTTTATCTCTCAGTTGTTAGGAAGCTTCAAGGTGATGAATGGCAAGCTGCACTTCATTTTCTTCAAGCTGTTTTGGTTTCTCCAAAGCTTGTTTGGAATGAATTTGCACCACAACTTTGTGAAAGTCTTTTCAAGAAGCATGAAAATAGAAGTTTGGAATTTGTTACTTCTTTGAATTCTGAGGAAGAAATCAATGAAGCAATTGTTAAGGAGAAGGCAAGGAGATATAAGGAGTGTTTGGTGTATTATCAGGTCATGCTTTATGGAGAGATTCCATGGTGGAGCAGTTATTGCAGCAATAACTGCTCCACCATGGAATCT
>Ga0228711_1007292_pt1 | contig 16093 bp, 5 predicted proteins | sample MedpolnodulmetaG_2_FD_177996 | JGI IMG/M metagenome (GOLD analysis project Ga0228711, IMG submission 177996) | Root nodule microbial communities from Medicago polymorpha collected in Santa Monica, California, United States - brown nodules | ecosystem: Host-associated > Plants > Roots > Nodule...
TTTTTATTTCTAATTTCATATTATTATATTTTTGAAAGAAAAAAAAATATAATTTTCTAAATCTTTAATTTCTTTTTAGTAAAAAAAAAGCTTGTTTTTAAGCAGAAACTGACTATGGTCCCTAGATTTGTGTTTTTTTTAATACTTAATTAGAGATTGAATTAAAAAAGAATTTCACACTTTTAAGTCTTTAAATTTTTGTAGTTAGTTCAACTTTTTTAGTAAAATAGCAATTTATTTTTTATGAAAATAATAAAATAAACACTGACACACATATGACATACCTGTAGAAAGATTCATGCTGGCTATAGCACAAAAGGTGGAGCGATTAGTGGAAGATGTACCATTATTACTAGCATCCCAATTTGGAGATGAATTTGGCAAGAAATTGTAATCTCCATTGTTGTTGAAACTTGTTGATGATTCCTTAGGGATCACATGGCTTTGATGGTAATGAGGATGATGATGATGATGATGATGAGAAACCATCATAGAAGGCTTCAACTTCCTCTTAATCACAATTGATTCTTCAATAACATTAAAATCATTTCTTGGTCCTTCACTATGATGATCTTGTTGATAAGCTTGAAGATTATTTTCATATTTTTTCTTCAATTCTACTTCTTGCACCCCCCTTATGTTGGAGATCTTGTTACTAGTTCTTTCCCTTGCTCTTGCTCTTGCTTTTTCCCTTGACTCCTTCATCTTACTTGCTCTAACACAAGCAGGTTCTTTGATCTGTACTCTTTTCAACTTCTTCTCTTCAAGTTTACTTCCTGCACCTTCCTTATGTTGTTTTAGGTTTGAAGAATTATTAGTAGCAATTTCGGAATCTTCACAATCTGAGGAAGATGTGAAGCTTTTAGCATCACCACCAACTTCACTAGTGTTGTTTCTTTGCTTACTCTTAGTTAGATCCTTAATTGCTTTCTTAGATTTTGTGAAAAGCCAATCAAGTGTGTTGCTAGCTTTGTCAAACCCTAACATGTCTTGAAGATCGAAGAACTTTCGAGCGATCTCAATCGAAAGCCTCACTCTTCGATCTCTCAAACCTTGAGAAGTGTAAATCTTACTGTGTCGGTCTTTCTTCACCGGTTTCTTTGTGAGAAAACAGGAAATACCATAGTGAGAAGAACCACCAAGAGATGAAGGATCTTGTTTAGGCATTGGAATAGCAATGTTATTATTATTGTTACTATTATTGTTATTTTCTTGAGAAGCAGCCAAATTGGTTAGGGTTTCTGGAATATTTGTAATGTTATGAAGATTAGGATGAGGATGATGATGAATTGGTATGTAAGGAATTGAAAATGGATCATGAAAAAGTGTGTTGTTGTTTGAAGAAGCATTTTCAGGATTTAGGAAAGGAAAAGGAAAGAGTGAAGAAGTAGAAGAAGAAGAAGAAGAAGAAGAAGATGAGGGAAGAAATGAAGGGTAAGGGTTTGAACTGTAAGGGAACATTGGAAAATTCAATTTAATTTTTTAGCCCTAATTTCTTTTGTGAGAGGAAGAGGACCCCTTATGGTGTAGAAGAAGAAAGTATCTATCTACCTTCCTTTGAGTAATGAATTGGTTTCATCTCTTCTTCTAAGCATAAACTTAACAGTCCATACATAGTCATGTTCCTCTAAAAAATCATTTTATATAAACATTTTATCCAAGAATTTAATTAAAAAAAATTAAAAAAGTGTGCTATTAATGAGTATTATTAATGAGAACTAATTTATACTCAAGAATATGATAAAAAATAGTAAAAATGTGTACTATTAATGAGTGTTAATTTATGTCCAAAAATGTTATATTTTTTTTAAAAAAAAGAGTACTAATCTATATCCAAGAATTTGATAATAAATATATATATTTCAAATACTGACACATATTCCAGAAGAAAAGTAGGAAGAGATTTCAATTAGGGCAATGATGAAGTTGGATTTGATTTGCATAGTTTATATTAGTTACTATTATTATTTTGTGAATAAATTATTGGTTGGATCAGGTTTTCTTGTACTAATAGATTGTAGGGTAGAGAGGGAGAGTAATTGAGGACAAGACACACATAATTTGTGGGTTATTTTGCCTCATTACGTGGAAGCAAACGTAAGCAGAGGAAGGTCAAATCATTCAACATACTTTGACCATGTTCTTCTTGCATATATGTGTGTGGGATATTTTGATTTGGTTAGGGTTAGGGTTCCTTTTTGCTCAGAGAATTTGAAGGAATTAATGATTAAATGAAGTGCAGTTAGGTTAGTACATGTTTTTGTCTTAATCTAATTAAGCATATGATTAATTTATGTTGTGGTGTAAAAGTTTTTCATTTTGAACTAGGAATTAATTAGGTTTATATATTGAGCTATATATTATAAGGTACGTATGGTTTTGCTTTCCTATCAAACAAACAAAGGGTTCAACTTTTTATCCAAGCCAGGGCCATAAAGGTGGACAAAACCGGTTAAATAGTGTGAATCATGTGTTCCTATGAAAAAATCTTTTTTTGAGTAAATTCTATGAAAATATCTTACATCTAATTTTTAAAATATTTAACATTTTATCACATTAATCTTTCAAATGGAAATTGCTGGATGTCACAAAGTGTCAACAAATAATATCATCGTTGACCGGTGTTTTCGTCAAAATTACAAATTGAAAATTTTATCCTTTATTTTGAAAAATCTAAAACACGTGATTTTCAAGATATAAGTTCAGTAGTTAAAGTTTGACTTTATAATCATAAAAGACATAGTTCAAATCTCATTAGTCCGAGTTTGACTTTATAATCATAGAAGACATAGTTCAAATTTTATTAGACACAGTTTTAATTTGATCATATTTTTAGTATCACTAATATTAATAGAAAATTCCCTTCCACAATTTTTCAGAAGAAAAAAAAGGGTTCCATAAAAAATAGTCACAAAATTAGAAAATCATCTTTCATAGGTGTTTTCAATCAAAATTAGATTGCAAGTTTTCTTCTTTCTTCTGAAAAATATAATGTGTGACTCTTTTTGATCATGATATAGTTTGTGTAATATGTTTCCGTTTCGACATTGAACCATACCGTTTGTACTAAATTTTATGTATTATTATTTAATATTAATTTTTTACTTAAAATGTTTAATATATGTCTTTAGATCGTTTTTTAGAGGTCCGTATTAAACAAAACTCTCGTGACATATAGCACTACTTCTCTAAAATATATATTTTTAATGAAAAAACTATTCAAGGATTTCTTTTTTATGAGAAAGTATGAAAATAAGGTGAGTCACTCCATTATTAATTGATATAAGGCACCAATATCAACTAATTGATTAGTTTCCGGGCATTCTTAAAGGAGTAGCTTGTCTGAGTTGATACTTTGAAAGAGTTAATCTAATGTATGAGGTTCAGAATTATTATTATTATTATTTTTGGTAAAGTAGTTTAATGGCTTAAGATTCACTTATTAAGGTGAATAATTGAAGTGTTCGAGATTCATACTCCAGCTTTTACATAAATTAACAGTTCTACTTTTTCTACCACTAATTAACACATTTGACAATAAAAATAGTTTTGAGACGTAAGAGGGTCTCTTTGAAAAGAATTGCGACCAAATCAGATTTTTAGCAACTTTAAGAAAATTAATGCCACATATAGAGAAGATGAGAGTTTAGCTATGAATTCTTGACCACATGTATCAATTTGTGCTTGCTCATTGAGCATATTCTAGAATTCATATTGCTTATCTAAATAAAAAATCTAGAATCATATTAAAAGCAAATAAATCTATGTAAAAATATATACTAAACCTATCTGTAAAACACTAGCAAATATAAAATTTATTAAACATACCAACTCATCAAAAAAGACAAATTGGTAATTACAAAAATTAGGGTTCTTTAGAGTGGCCCGTACTACCTAGTGTCACTTTCAATCCAGAAAATTCATCAAAACTCTGACAACAATTGCCTCTGCCACACTTTTGATGATGTTTTGGGAAGGTAGGGGTCGTCCCCCAACTCTCATATCAATCAAAGAATTGGTGTTTACACATAGTCATATGGTTTCTTACTCATCTTTTCTTTTCATAACCAATTGATATTTAGATCTGTACCAACACAACACCTGGGAAAAGAAAATTTATATATTATAGTATATACTTAGTAGTTAGTACCATATATATTGGTGTATATCTGAATTTTAGTACTTGTTTAGGTACGTAATTTCATACGTAGCATAGTGATAAACCTCAAAAAGAATTCGATGATGACAATTAGGGTTAGGGCTATAATATAATTGACATTTTTTTCTAATTTAACTTTTTCTAATTAAGGACCATAAGACCTAATATGAAAAATAAAGTGAATGGATGAAAGATTTCATGTTACGTTTTTCCAAAGGCAAAACAAAAAGGGAAAGTAACTGTCTATTGACTTATTTCTTTTACCTGCCTTATATAGTAAATCTAGTAATCACACAAATCACAAATACATGATACGTTTTATTGTCCCTTCAAAACTTTTACATGTACGTGCAAGTAGTACCTTAATTAGGTTATATCTTCGACAAGGATGGGTGTTGAACAAACTACTAAAAAGTTGAAATAACATCAGAAATGTAGAGATAGCAAAATGTAAAAACTCTTTTTTTATTTATATGATATATACATATATTTGTCATTATAAAAAAGCAAAATGTAAACCCCGTCTTTAATTATGTGGCTAAGTATTAGAGACGCTATAAATTTTGTGAACAAATTTAATATTTCGTTTTATATATGAAATACGAGAAAGTCTTACTTTGGCACATAAATGGAGAATTATAAACGAGAAAGATATTAGTAACAACCATTTATGTGCGTGTCTAAACATTTGTTATTCGTGTCCAAGTAATTATTTCTCATGAAATATGATACTTAAATTGATGGAACTTTTTTTTTGGCGAGGAAGAAAGTTTTGTGGAGTACGTACATAACGTGCTAGCTTGAGAGTAATATTATATCTTTGATTGGCTAGGAATAGAATTGGTTAGGCCATCTAACATCTCTTTGTTTTTCTACGTTGTGATTTTAGGGTTCCTGGGAAGTTAGGGTTAACACTTTTGAGTTAATATTTAGTTTATTTCTTTTAGTTTAGTATTGAATTTAGAGTCATTTTGATTAAATTGTTATTTTTAATTATTTAATCAATTTTTTTTTTAAACGGATAAAAACTTATTTAAAGCGCAAATCAAGCACAAGACGGGCAAGGCGCGATATAAACTAAAATACAAAGAATCAATTAAGTGTTTATGCTTCTTCATTACCCAGACATTTTGAGTAGTTTTTGTTTAATTTTATTTGTTCATCTAAATGTGGCAATGGGGGGTATGTGGTGTATTACAATGTGGGACTTCAGTAATATGATTTGAATTGAGAGTGGAAATTATGAATGCTTGAGATTAGACATTCTTTCTTCATAGTCTATAAATAGATGTGGACCTTTGAAACTGCTATAGTTTCTGGAAAAATTTATGTTTAATTTTAATTTTAAATCCACTAAGAGATTATGGATTTCTTATGATGAAAGGCTTAATTGCAAAGAAATTAGGGTTAAACAATATAGGAAATTGGGAACAACAAGAATAATTAATTCAATATGTATTGTCAGATTAATAGTGCAAAGTTAGTATCCAGAACATTTAGAGTGAAAATTGTTCTTGAGCATCACCCTCAATGCCAACAACGATGACGGTGAGGACCATTTCAAGTGAAATTAGAGAAGAAACAATGTTATTCTTTAATTCTTTTGAAAAAAGATGTTCAATAAAGGAAATTTTCATTTTATAGTTCACTAATGATGAAGATGCAAACATTCATTTCTTTTTCCTTGTTAAAAAAAAAAATCATTTCTTTTTCAACGATGTTTTATGGTTAAAAGTAAAGCGATGGTAGGTTAAATTCACATAGGAGAAGACTAATCTTGAGCAGGCTTTTGACTTCTTTTTATTTAAGAGAATTATGGTCTTTACTAATGCCAACCTTTTAACCAAGGGATTTACTTTTCCCACCTATCACCTTCTCGCACGTCCTATATTTTTTAGGAAAATGTCCATGTGATTTTCGGATATTAGAATCCGAACTAAGTTTTTCCTTTGTTATGGGGTGAAAAAAAAAAGAGTTTTTCACAAATTCGGATTTTATAATTCGAAAACCTTAAAAAGTAGGGCGCGTTCCTTTCTTTTTTTCTGATTATAGAATCCGAACACACAATAAACACCATTTTTCGGGGAAAAACAGTTCGGATTATATAATCCAAACTATATCAGCACAAATTCAGAGTCTATTTGTAATATGGATAACCAATTTAAGGACAATATTAATCTTCCTAACACTCATCCTTCTGTTTTAGGTTATTGTTAGCGAGTCTTATTAAAAAATCTGGTTTTCGGGCTACTTGATCAGATTGCTCCGAAACTTCCTCAGAAATCAGAACAAAATCAAGGATCAAGTTTTTTAGACCAATTTTAATTTTTTAAAATTTTTCATTTTCTCAAAATAATCTGAAATTTTTTGTGTTAGTTTTATTTGATTTTTAGAAATTTTTTGTGGTCTTTTTATATTTTTATGATTTTATTTGACAAGTTTTTTTTTCTTCATTTTTTTACTTTTTTTTGTTGTTTTTAGAAACAAAATTCAAAACCACTGAAATATAAGAGATTATGATTGCTGATTATACGTAAGCATTTTTCGGATCATAAAATCCAAACTTTGTTTAGATGTGTTTGCATTTTGGAATCCAAAATCCCATGGACATTTTTGTAAAAATTATAGGGCACGTGAGAAGTAGATAAAATGGAAAAAAGTAAAGGGCCTTTAACTAAAACATCTAATGGCTCAATTTCCAATCATTTAAAAACAACAATTTCTTTTCCGTCCTATTCTCTTTTTTCTTTTTTTGTCAAGTAACCTAGTGGCTGGAGCTCACACAATTTAATTGTGAAGAAGTGGAGTGTCCGTGGTTCGAACCCCAGCCCTTGCATATAATATGCAATATCCCTACCAACTGAGCTATGCTCACAGGGATCCCGTCCTATTCTCTTATCACGCGCTCGACTCAATTCTGAAAATACCTCGTTCAGATTATATAATTCAAACTACTTTTTCAGAATTTTTGTATTATATAATTCGAAAAAGTGTTAACCAGATTTTCAATCAACTTTACAAAGTAGTGACATACATTATTAGGATGAAATAAGTGAAAATGAAAAGGAAAAAAGATATAAATTTAAAGAGACGTCAAATAATTGAACATGTTTTACTATTTGATCAATACTTCATAATTCATTTACATTAACATAATGCTTATTACAACAAATTGTTAGACATCTAAAATTCATCCCTTAAATTTTTATTATGATAAAAATATAATAAATTTTAGTAATTTCCAAATTTCAACCAAACAAAGCGGAAATTCTTGTTCAATTAAGTTACAAGTACTATTCAATAGTAAATATGATCCTCAAGTTTGACACTCATATTTCCCATTTTAATTTTACGACTTGCATGATTTTGTAAACGGAGATTAGTATCATCTCTTGAGTATGGTTTAGAGTGGTGCTCTTATCCAATGTCGGTTGCTTTCTTCTTTTTTTTTCATTTCTTTTTTGGCTTTCTTCATGATTTCTTTGGTCTTGCCTTGTAGGTTGAGGTTTATAGTGGTCTTTTTTTTTTTTAACTATAGTGTTCTGTTTTTATATACATGTATTGGAATTCCTCAGTTTAATATAATATATAAGAAGGGATCCATTGACTTCAGGAATAACTCTTTAGAGTTGCTCCAAATCACGACCCTTAATTTTAATAATAGTCAATGGTTAAGATCAATTATATTAATTACTAATGTGAGGATTTTCTTAGTCCTACATTCTGAATCCGACAAAAAAAACAAAAATTGTGCATTCCTCGTTAAAAATGACTTGTTTTTCCAATTCTTTATTGTGTTCGTACCGTGTCTCTCCCTCAAGGATTTTAATTTTCTTCTTTATGATGTTCAAAGCTTCTTAGGGTTCTTCCTTTTTAATTTCATTTTCTTTCATGTTCTTTTCTTTTTCATGGCCTTATTTTCAATTGATTAATGCAACCTTTGCCGTTGATTTTCAATAGATTATTGTAAGATATTGGGTGAATGATATAATTAAAAAGAGTTACAACATATTGCAAAAAAAAAAATATATATATATGAAAGCCTCTAAAAAAAGGAAGGCATATGTAGCTGGTTAATGTTAAAAAATGGCTCATTTTAATAAGGTTAAATATGTTTTTGGTCCCTATAAAATTGGGAACTTATATGTTTAGTCCTTACTTAATTTTAATAGGTTTTTTAGTCCCTTCAAAAAATAATTACTTCTAATTTGAGTCCCTGCTAAAATAAAGTTTGTTTAACTATCCTTAAACTCTTAAATTTTTGAACGATTTTTTTAACACAAGTTTAGAACACTATGAAAAGTTTATTTACTAAAATTTAAAATTTTTTAACATGAAACGAATTAAATATGAATTTTTTTAAAATGATAATAAAAGTTAAAGATAAAAGTAACAAAATTTGGACGTAGAAATTAAATTTTGTGACAATTTTTTGCATAGGAACTTTTAGTAATATTCTTAACATGTCTGCAAAAAATTGTTCAAAAACTCAAGAGTTTAAGCATGGAATAAACAAATTTGAATTGAGTAGGGACTAATACTGAGTGCAATTTTTTTTAGGGACTAAAAGAACTATTAAAATTAAGTAAAGACTAAACTAAAAAGGTCCCAATTTTTTAGGGACCAAAAACATATTTAACCCTTCTAATAATAATCTACACAATTACCCCATTCTTGATAAGAATGACATGATCAATATGTTTTAGCAACATGTAGTGGTAATGAAATCGAGGAACAGTACCTGATACTTGTGCTAAATTAGGTTAAGCCGATTCTTTGCGTTTTAAGATATAATGTTTAACTTTCAAAAAAAAAAGACAATGATATTTGTATGTTCGTGATTTAACAAATTTCGTATGTTTGAGTAAGAAAACCCTCACACTAGCAATTAATATAATTAATCATAGTCATTAACTTGTATTAAAAAGAAGGGTCATGATTTGGAGTAACTCTAAAGAGTTAATTTTGGAGTCGATGAATCCCTCCTTTTTATTTATTCTAATGAGACTCTTATTAATTTTGTTAGTCCAGAATTTGTTATTCTATCTGATTCAATGTATTGTTAACAATAATTTGATGCACAAATCTTACCAACCAACAACACAAATGTTTACAAACGAGATAATTAAAATTAAAATACGCGAAAATCACAAAACATAATCAACAAGCAAAAATAACTCAAACGCCAACGTAGCATAATCTTAGAACCAATTCTAAATATCTCAAAACAATAACCAAATCCAGCCAAAAACAAACACATAATGAAACTAGAAATTAAATTATCTACTATAGAACCAACATGTTGATCACTCTTCAACTTCAGCTTTGGTTCCATCCTCAACTGTCAACTCATCACAGACTCTCACATATGACATACAAGTAGCCATATGAAAAACAAATGAGTGGAATATGAAAATTTGAATGCAATATTATCATAACACACAAACATATTAAGACATCATGTACACATATCATATAACCTTCAATAATGTATGACAATTCTATTATGCAACACTAATATACTTCAACGATGAAGATACAATTATCTTTGCTTTGATACATATATAGACGCCACTTGCCACCACTTAAATTGAAGAGTCTTGTTGAGGTGATTTAGTATCAACATGAACATGTTAGAGGTGTCCCACATTTACATAAAACCTTATTATGAGCGTCACTGCCAAGACCACAATAGTTCTCTATTATGATTCTATTAAGGTATGAACACACAAATATTCTACTTATGAATGTTCATTCTTAAGCTCAAGTGTGAGTAGTTAAGTCTCACATCGACTATGAATATGTTAAACGTTGAATATATACAAAAGAGGTGACCCATATCTCTAATGCCATAAGATTTTTGTTGGAGATCAGTGTATTCATCTCTTGTGAACCTATATCATTAACTCGTTGTTGCTCTTGACGCTCCCCAAGACTTTCGAACAAGTGGTATTAGAACTTTGGTTTGACTTGATGGTGGAGTGGGAGCGGATCTTGGTACTGGACTCTTGTTTTGAAAATCCTTCTAGTTGTGTAGTTAGAAGCCGTGTTATGTTGGTAATAAATTTTGTGCAAGTATATGATAAGGAAGACTCATACTCGAGGGAAATATTGTTGGGTTCAAGTTTGAGGGGTTAAGTTCCATATCAACTATGAATAGGCTAAATGTTGGACACACACACATATACATTCCTTAAAGTTTTGGATGGATAAGTGATATCTTCCTCTTTTGTTCGTTATGGAACAATGACTCATATTACTCATGACGCTCCTCCGAATACCCCTAACACACATGCAATATGATATTTATCATACCATAAATATCATTATTCAATATTTACATAATCTATAACTAAAACTAAGAATATTATAATGACATTCACAATCATAATATAACTATGACATTTTATTATACTACATATATTAATAATCATCACACAATAATCCTTTTTTAAAATGATTATTTTTTATACAATATTGTAGATGAAAAAGAGTACAAAAGTTACTACATCCACAAATGGGAATTAGTACGGTGGTATTACAACCACAAACCAGAAAAAACCAAATTCAAGTTACATGCTTACCTAATCATACAATCAATCAACTTTAGGTGTCAACTTTCTTGCTTTCATCAGTCTATTAGTAGGTGTAACCCTTACTACAATATTGTATCAAACTTCAAAAACAAATCCTTAGACCTCATGTTATGATAACTTCAGTTGGTCAGGGATGAAAATTGTGCTAATAGGTGATATTGTCACTTTGTTAGGTATCTTCGTGTATAGCGACGAATCTAAAAATTTTAATAAGTTGGGTCATAACATAAAATTTATATAAGTGTAGTTTATAATTTGTCTCAAATGTTGATTTTTTTAAAAATATTTTTTCATTTCTAGCATATTAAAAAAATAACACTAATTAATTATCTAATTCTAATACAAGCACAAGGGCTAAAACATAATAAAAATTGGAGAAAAAAATATAAAATCTCAATGATATGTATGTACTTGTTTAATAGTTTGTCGTAGTGTTATGAATATACAACGTGGCGAGAATAATTACATGCAAGCAAGTTCATAATGCATAATTATCTAAGTATGTATGGGTTAAAAATAATAAAGGGTAATAGTCATTTTGATCCCTAAATGTATAACAAGTTGGCACAATAGTCTCTCAATGTATTGAATTTCCAAAATAGTCCCTGATTGTGCGCTCATTTGTTAGTCAAAATAGTCCTTGACGTTAAAATATAGGGACAAATATGAGAGTAAGTAAATCATTATAGAGATCAATATGACCATAAGTAAGTATATTGAGGAACTAATATATATGACAATATTAACGAAGTATTTTAACGTAAGAGATTATTTGAATAACATAGAGCACAATAAGGGACTATTTTAAAATTTCGATACATTAAAGAAATATTGTCGCTATTTGTTACATATTTATAAAACAAAATGACTATTACATCAAATAATAATGAACGAGTGGGGGTAGTTGACCCCACTGCCCCGATCCGTGGTTGTTCGTGTCTTTCTCCCAGCACACAAAAGGGGTGAAAGGAGCTTATGTATATTTGACATTCAACTGTTTGGCTTATTTGAAAGGCGAGAAATGACAAAACTTTCAATGTCTTGCATCCATTGACGGGGGAGGTTGTAGAAGAAATCAAACGAGTTTTTTGGGAGTGGTTTATGGGGAGGAGTTCGGGTTACTCTTGCCTTTTTTAATGAATGGTTCTCTTTTAAGATTCTGAAGTTAAAAAAATGGTTCTCTTTTCTTCTTTGTTTGGATAGATGATTTAGTTGTGTGTTGTTTTTTTTTTAGTTTCTTTGCTACTCTCTTCATCTCAAATTAATAATCTCATTTGAATTTTACACGGTTATTAAGAAAATAATTAATAGTGTTTATTTTAATGATAGAATGTGTAACATTTACTAAAACTTCTTTATTAACTATAGTTATTGGGATAATTATAGTTGATTGAAATGCAATAATAAGAAAAAAGATAAGTAATATTAGAGGGATAAGTAAATTAAGACAAAATAAAAAAGCAGAAAGAGAATACCTAATTTGAGACGTATAGAGTATTATTTAGGTGGTAAGAGTATTACTTATATGTAATTTCTCCGTCGGAATTTGGTACCTTTTCTAATAAAGATTATTATTTTCTGTTAATTTTTTTTAGCAAGAATTATCTTTTTCATGAAGCATCTTGATCTTCTCCATCATATCTTGAACTAATTCAAGTCCAAGTACAAAAATTTCTCCTATTTCAAATCGACAAAGTGCTTCCTAATTAGTAGGATTTTTTTTTTGTTGTAATCAAACTCTTTTAATGGTAAGAATTTATCCTAATTGGTGGGAATGAACTCTCTCAATTTATTTTCTCTCATGTTTTCTCAAGTATCCATATCTTTATGCTTAAATCACATTTTTTATAAAAAAAATTTCTCTCCTTTGTAATGGAAGGTGGTAATTCCAATGGACTCTCATTTGACAAGAGAGGGTAGTATCTTTCAAGACACAAGCTCTCAACAAGTCTTCAAAATAGTGAACCGTTCTCCCATATACTTCATAGTGTATGGTTTTATTTCATCATTGTTTATGTGTATGTGTAGGGTCCTACATGATCAAGTCTCACACAGTAAGTATCAATCAAGGTCAAGTAAGAAAAGCATCATTACAAATTTCCAATTTTTGGTCCTTTTCTAGTTATGATCGAAACTGTTTCGTTGAGGATACTCAAGACCATTCACAAGTATACTTTTGGTGCAGTTTTTTATGTGCTGAATTATGCAACGCCAAAGGGAACATTGGGTTATTGCAAACTCACCGGACCCCTCCTCCTTCTTCAGCTACACAGCCAACATTAAAATTAATGCTCACTATGCCACTTTCCAGTGAGATATGGCTGCATAACAATAGTATGTTTGAAGGACAATGGCTAGAATTGTGACATATGGTTTATGGTGGATCTAGGTTTGAAAATTACTCGGTAACCGATGTTGCGCACTACTACTCAGACAATTACGTGATCAGTGTTGATTCAGTAAAAATAAGATAAATCATCTATTCTATATTTTCCTTCTTTTTTTGTTGAATCAACACGGACCGAGCAACTAAATTAGAGTACTTGTGAGGATAAGTAATACTAATAAAAAAAATTGAACAATAAAATGAATTATATGTAATTAAATGAGAGAAATACAGTTAGTACTTAACCTATCAAACAGGGAGAAGTACAAGGGATACTCAACCCAACAATAAACAAAAGAAAACGCTTGTCCTCGTGAGCTTAGCACAGTTGTTAGGGACAATGTATAATATATGCAAGGTCCGAGGTTCAAACCTTAACCACCACCCAAAAAAGAAAGAAAGAAAGAAAACACCTAAAAAAGAAGGCAAAGTGATGGATTCGAAAATCACTCAAAATACATGCAAGACCCCCCCTCTCTCCTAGATAGAAGCCACCTCTAAGAGGTAACTTACTTTTATATCATAGACTATTTTGTGAATATTCGGATTCTTGCCGCAAAAGATAATTCTATTGCTCGCCTCCCAAATTTTTCGGACCATTGTTTGTCAAATTCACACTAGTCCTTTCCGATGCTTGAAATTAGAGCAGGAGTAGAAATAATCAAAGAGAATGATAATGTTTTCGGGTAAAATCAGACTCGTATAGTCACCTACTTGAAAATATGATACCAAACCGATCTAGCAAAACCTCACCTACAAAAAGGACGATCTTCCTCCTTTATCATTCCCACACACCAAACACCATTCGTTGATCTCTCGTCACCGAGAATACCCCTCTAGACACTAAATGTAGATACTTTTTTTAATCAATATATGAATTACCTTACCTACATTGTAGAAGTCTAACCCGGACTCAACATTGTTGCTGATTGGTTGTATGTTTTAATTATGCATTCATAATATACTTTTCCATGATTATTAACATACTCCGATGCAAGGCCAGACCAGTATCATGATGGTTTATGATATGCATTTAAGGAATCACATGAAGTTGGTTCTTGAGCACAACGCAAATGGATGATGAATATGATTGATCTTACACTCAGAATTGATCAGCATATATAGTTTGAAATCGGTGACATCACAATCTTGTTATATCTCTAACTCAAAATTCATTACTTGAATGTGTTTGTTTATTATTTATTTATTAATACTAGATCTAAAATGAACTTATCATTTCTATTTTGTTGGACAAATCTCGATGCATTTTTTTTTCTTCTTAAAATTCAGTTTAAATCAAACTAAAACATGAAATCTATGTAAGGTTTCAAAATAATTTAGGTATATATTACATTCAAATAAATTAATTGTACTTACTGGCTAGTGGAAATTTAAATGATTTTCATCATGCAGCACAAATAATTATTATTGAGATAGATATTTCAGATGCTATATATTTATTGTACACAAGTAGATCCCTCCAACCTTCTGGTCCTCAAACCAGCAAGATAAATTTGTCTTAAACTTCTAAAAATATAAATTTATTTAATGAAGAGGTCTTATAGTATACTATTTTTTAAAATAAAATTAATATTGTTTGAATAAATTAATATTAAATCAATTGAAAAAATATTAAATGAAATTGATTAGATTATATTAGTTTAATAAATCATTTTGTATTTTGTCTCCGTGAACTTAACTCACTTGATAAGGGATAATGCATAATATATGTGGCCGGAGTTTGAATTCCGGAAACCTCACTTATTCATCTGTAAGATGAATTTATCTAGGCGCTAAACTATTAGGAAAAAAAAATGATTTTGTATTCTAAAATGTCCAAAAAATGAAATTTAAACAATACTTTAGAGACTAAAATCAACTCAAATCTCCCTATATATGTTGTTGATTACAACAATTAAGAAATCAAATTTTTACATAATCACATGCTCAAAAAATTCAAACATTTGTCTCTTACAATTATACCACAGACCACACCATGTTGTTTTTAAAACAGTCATCAAACTGTCTTATCATATGTATTAATGCTTTTGACTTAGTACGTACTGAAATTTTACTTTCTTAGTACAAATAAATCATTATCTCTTTTAAATTCCCCCCTTTTTCCTCTTTTTCCCTATCTCACAATTCTCAAGCCATCATGAATAAGCTATTGATAAAGGAAATAACGGTAATTGTCAATGTCCCTGTTGTGTTGCTTATCCCGTTACAAAATTGGCACATTTGAGTACAACAATTTTTTTCTTTTTTAATAGAGTACATATCAAATTCAAACCATTGATGTTGATCAACATTCCTCTTTACCCTAATTGCATGCTTATCAATTCATGTACTTCATTCATTTAACAAGAGTCACGATATAGCTTTCATACCATTTGGTTGGTTTCTGCTTGAATTTTGTGGAAAGAACACACAATAATCGACTATTTGGTCACAATGAATTAATAACATCACAAATCAGCGATGGTGTCAAAAATTCAAACCATTGATGTTGATCAACATTCCTCCTTACCCTAATTGCATATTTTTACAAGTTACAAAATCATATTTTTAAAAACCTAATCTGGTAATTATTTGGAGAGCAACTGGGTGCTACTTACAAGGGAATAGAGTAAATTGTGCCTAAATTGTAGCTCAATTTATTAACTTGTGATTTTGTATATCAATTACACGGAAGGTTTTAAGGAAATAATTAAATCTTACACGTTAATTAAATCTGATGGCTGATATTGAAAGTTCTCGTTTCTCGTATAAGATATTGGTTCTCATCGGATATGAATGTGTCTTTTAGTAAAGTTATAACTAAAAAGTGGAAATCACACCTGTAAAGTTATAACTAAAAAGTGGAAATCACACCTTGAGGTGTGGATTGTCAAAAGACACCTTCATGGGTGGCTTCTAGCAAAACCCTATATATATATATATATATATATA
>Ga0228711_1007295_pt1 | contig 16091 bp, 10 predicted proteins | sample MedpolnodulmetaG_2_FD_177996 | JGI IMG/M metagenome (GOLD analysis project Ga0228711, IMG submission 177996) | Root nodule microbial communities from Medicago polymorpha collected in Santa Monica, California, United States - brown nodules | ecosystem: Host-associated > Plants > Roots > Nodule...
AATAATGAAAAAAAGCAAAAAAAAAAAAAAAGGTTGTGTTAACTTGTGTCCTTTAGGCAATGTTAAGAATGTCAAGGCCACAATGATAGTTAGCTATTGTTGTAACAACGGTAGTTAACTATCGCTACGCTGCATGTCAGTAGAAAAAAAATTGTCAGAATAATCAATCAATGTAAATGGGTTAAAAAAATACATTACTTATTTCTTGATGTCAAATGCGTCTATAAAGATTTGTGGGAAAAAATATTTTCAGAAGTTTTTTAAGGTATGATGATGGAATGTGATGGATGATTAAGAGGTAGGGGTGTGGGTGTGTTTGAACTGCATCTAGAGAATGATTGTAACAGTAGTTAACTACAACTATAACTACCACTGTTTTTTTGCTCAAAGGTAGTTAACTATCGTTAGGGGTAAAAGCGTCATTTCAATGTGTGTTTAGGCAAATATTGATGTGAGAAAAGCAATTATCAACCGGAATAATGGGTTTGACCAAATCGGCCCAATAATATAGTAGATGGTTGTTTTACCTCATCCAAACTGAAGTACCCTATAACAAATATTATTCATTGTAAAAAAAAATCTTTAAAAATATAATGGGGAATTAGTCATTTTAATCTCTCAATGGGAAATGAATAATCATTTTAGTCCTTGAATGCAGAGAAATTGCAAAAACAGTTCCTGAATGTAGACTCTGTTAGTCAACTTCAGGGACTAAAGTGACTAACGAAGTCTACATTCAGAGACTAAATTGACTAAAAGAGTTTACATTCAGAGACTATTTTGCAATTTACCTGTATTCAAGGACTAAAGTGGTGATTCATTTCCTATTCAGGGACTAAAGTGATTTATCTACCAAAAATAATAAAAATTCTTTTAAAAAAAAAATAAAATCTCATCACTAATAAAATAACATATTTAATATTAAAATTTGGTTAAGTGACACATGGCAACCTGGACCCCACACAGATAGAAGAGAAAGTGTGGTTGTGAGATGAACAAAAGTGTGGTTGTGAGATGAACTTACAAAATATAATGCATGGGGTGTACAATGGAGTGTATGAATAAAAGGTGTTGACGTAACATTTTACTAGTTAGAAGTGAAAAAGGAAACTCAAATTATTGTTATTATTATTCCTCTTTTCCGCCTCGTTGCAGGTTTTTCTTCCTTTCTTCTTATATTTCTCGGTTTCATCATCAAGAAATTCCATATTTATTTCCCTGACTTTATGTAAGTTTTATTCAGACTTGGATTTTATATTCCTATTTACGAATGTTTCATGAATTTTGAGTTATTTGTTTCATGAATGTTTCATGTAATTTATCCAACAAATTATCACCATTTTGCATTCTGATTTTTTACAGGGGAATAAATGAGTGCATCTAGTTCTAAAGGGGAGGGATCATATGGCGAGTTCATAGAAGCTGATCTTGACAGTTACGAAAAACTGTTTCGTGCATTTATGAAGAGAGATTCTTCTGTTATAGATTTTTTCACAACAGGGGAGGGATCAGATGACAATGCCATGGCTTATCCTGGGCGTTACAGTCAAATATTTCGCGAATATATGCGTTGGAGTTATGGGGGTGTAAGTCTTGAGAATTTCACTTTTGTTAAACTTACACACACTCACAGCACACTATCCAAACACTTTTAGATGACTTACATTAGGCTTATTACCTCACCAACACTCTTCAGGTGTGATATTCCTTTTTGAATTGTAGATCTGCAATTTCAATTTCATAGAAGAAAGAGGCTTAATGTAGATACAGTTGCTTCGTTTATTGTACTCATTTTATTTTGTTAGATGAAATTTATAGCCCTTCTGATGTCTATCTTTTAGGTTTCTTTGAGATTATTTATTTATGGCAACTTGAACTTACTGCTTAATAATATATGGTCTACAACTCTACTCTTTTATATACAATTTAAGTGCACTTTATACAACCATTTGGATGGTTTTCCTTGCAATTTAATACATGTGCCTTTGTTTAGCTATTTTACATGTGTTGGTTGGTTCAATTGCCAACTAGATTTTTGTTTTGTCCTTATTGTTCAAAATCTGTTATTTCTCTTTTGTAAAGTTTGTCACCTCTCGAAATTTACTTTCTGCATCCCTTTACTTCTTTCCTCGTTTATGACGGGAAAATCAGATAATTGAGTGTAATCGTGATTAATGCTTGATGATTATGCTATTGCAACTGCTAAATTTGTCAAACAATATATGATTCTGTACAGAATATGTGCATTCTAAATTCTCTAAGCAGTATATCATAGCTTATGATCCCCATATATGTAAAGTATAATACATTAGCTTCATTGGTCTTTCTCTAAGCAGTTCCATTTTGTTGAGTTGTGTAGGGTGGCACCAAATTCACTTGATACATAGTCACCTCCTCCATCAATTCTCAATGTTTTAATCTTGTGACCACTTTGTCTGTCCACCAAAGATTTGAATTTTTTTAAAACTTCAAACACCTCACTTTTCTTCTTTATCAAGCAAGTCCACAACTTCCTACTATGATCATCAATAAATGTAACAAAGTATCTGTTACCTCCGGTTTATTCTACTTGAATTGGTCCACACACATCAGAAGAAGATTAGAGATAATAAAAGGAGAGAAAGAGAGAGAGATCAAAACATACACACACACATATAAACACATACATACACACATACACAATAACAACAAGATATTAATATAGTTCTATAGTTCTTTTTACACACACACACAACAATAACAACAACAACAAAAAGAACTAAAGAACTATATTAGCTCAAGTACACCCCAGGATCTCAGCCGAGGAAACCCTAGGAGAGCCACCGACTCCGACTACCGTCCTTGTACGATCCATACTAGTTCTAACCAACCGCCCATCCTACGTCCTCTACGTTTTTGATAGCCCATCTTTGTCTCAATAGTCTTTCAGTGGCATGTTTTGGTCCTCTTTCCCATTACTTATAAAAAGTGAGCCAACAGTTCAGGTACAAGATACTATCATTACCGCCGACAATTAGACATCCAACCCGTAATCGCAACGACCCAATTGCAAGAGCAGAGCTCTACCAACTGGGCTATATCCCCCCAAGCCAAGTTGAAGCATGCATGAAGGAGTCAAATCAGTCTTTTTTATTCTTTTCCTTGGCGCAGCTGGGCCATCCTGGACTTGAATCATTGCACCTAGCCACCTACGGTCCATCCAATTGGGAAAGAATCAATAGATTCCTTTTCGGGAGCGATTCATCCTTCCCGAATGCAGCATACAACTATACATTATACCGCGCTCTCCAAGTGTGCTTGTTTCCCCTTCTTCCTTACCATGACAAGTATTTGTAGAATAACAATACACATAAACAACCGTCTAGCTGCCAAAACTGAAATATAGCTTAGCAGTTACTTGCCAAAATAAATTAATCATTTTTGAAGGTTCCGTCTGATTGTATTAGTAGTCTGTCATCTATTATAATTTATTGTATTTTTTACACTTTCCTGAGGATACTAGTTAACCTTTATGAAATTGTTGTAGGAGACTGATCCCAATGAAGAAAGAAAGAAAAAAACTGAAGTCGACATTGGTGTGTTTGGAGCTGTAGCTGTAGCTGCAGTTTTTGTTATGGGAGTAGCTGCTGTTGTGACTTATAAATCTCAGAGAAAGTAATGGTAAGTTATAGGTTGCTTTGGGTGAACACCCTAAATTTCCTTTTATCATGTTGATATAAGTGTAGAATGATTTCAATGTATTTTGATGATAATGGATGTTTCCAGAAGACCTATTATTCTCCTTCACACACACACACACCAACTTTGGCATGTCATATTGTTTCTAAAACCATCTTTTTTTCCCTCACACACTCTTTTGGGTTGAGAGGGAAAGATTGAGAGTGAAGAACATAAAAGCGTTATTGTGGTGATACGCAGCGATACGACGGCGGCGAGAGTGGAGACGATTAAGTAGGAGACGTGAAAGGGAGAAGAAGTTTGGACTTTGGAGGATATGGTTGAGAAGAAGAGGAACAGTTTCACGTTGAGCCTGTGTTTTTAATCTCAGCCATTGGTCTTTTACCTGAGAAATTATTTGCACTCAATTATTATGATATTTATATTATAGCTAGAAGAATGTTGTTTGAAATCGTTTTATGTTAACTTATTTATATTTATACACCTCGTTTTGTGTTAATTTAGTTAAATTTTGACACTTTTATGCACAAATCAGTTTTTAGATACTTAACTGATCATGTGAGGCCGTATCTGTACAATCACTTTTATGAACAGATTTCCCAGAGTATTAGTATTTGTACCATAACAATTGCAGTAGTGATGGTGCAAGGCCCATATTGTTGTTTGTGCATGTGTGTATTGCATGTTTTCACTGTATCTGTTATTGCCGCAAATACTGTAGAATGTACTAACCTTTATATGTTTTCTCTTGCTTGATCTTGTGAATGACAGGAGAGCCAAACGCAACAACTGGTGGGTTCTCGATGGAAGAATAACAAAGGTTCAGTCATGCATGAAAAAACCAAGAGCATCAAACCCAAATTTGAGTTACAGACCTAGTAATAGTCTAAACACAAGGTTTATGCATTTGGTTGTTGTTGACCTGGGATTGCAAAAAACATCCAATAATTTGAAATCGTTTTTAAGCTTTCATGATTGAATTATTAAAATGTCTACATTGAAGTTGTTGCTTGCTTGTTTGTTGCTTGCATGTTCCTCGACACACAAATACGAATGAAACATATTGAGGTGTGTTATTTGAACCATTAGTGTGTCAACTTTTGAGACAATCGTAAACTTATAAAGAAAAGTAAGTATTGACACGGAAACCAAACCAATAGAGAGAGAGAGTAAAAATATAATGTGAGTATGAGAAAGAAAATTGTAGCAAAAGTTGCAGGTTGTACAAATATTATTTCTCAAACATATTTGTAGAGGAAAAACAAACCCTGATAGCATAGAAACATATGGGCCCTATGGTGCGCAAGTTTTCATGTTGCGTACGGTGCACGATGACCTTTTACCAGTAGATCACAATGTTCCACACGGTAATACAATAGACCACCTACATGATATCTCTCTCCACTATACATGTCGACATCACTGTGGATATCACCTTCCTTGTCTCCATTACTACTTTAATCGGTGTCGCCAACTGAGATTGCTAAAGCTAATTCATTTATTTAGTTTTTTTGAAAAAGAAAAAAAAAATGGTCTCCGTGTGTAACAAACAATGGCTTCTTTGTGCAATTAAAAGTTTTATATTCATAATTGTATGTAGTTTTCTTATTTTGATTTTCACCCACAGTATCCTGGAGGATAGTGGCCACATGATTAATTCATGCTCTATTAGAGGCTTAATTTACATCCTTATCGAACATAAATTTGTCCAACATTTTTAGAACCAGACCGTTTGAGCCAATTCAATCATGATCTAGAGGTCTTGTCGGTACAATTTTCGTTCCGGTTTTAAAAACATTGGTCCATGGGCCCTTTATCCCTGAGATATTGCAAGTCACTTACCCCCGAGATACTACTGTATGTGAACACATAAAATCAAAGAATTCAGCTCTTCTCCCAACAAGTTTTGCTCCCATCCAACCAAAATACCCCTACGTAAGTTAACTAACGCATGTGTTAATCATGCCTTAGTTTGTAATTTCATATGGATTAATTTCATAATTAGAGAATAGAAGATTGTAATTTTTTTAACTCTTTTGATATTTAGAACTTGAATTATAGGAAAATTTGTTTCGATTGAAATTAAGATTATGTTTGTTTGTTCTTTAAAAGAAGATTATGTTAGTATGTTTTATCGTGTAAGTTTGTTTTAATTTGTTCTTAGAAGAGTAAAAATAGGGGGATGTTGATCTAAAAGACGCAAAAGGAATTTGTTTGAACTTTGAACTTTCATACTTGAAGAGTAAATTACCGAAGTACCCCAAAAATTATACAAGTCACTTAGATTAGATTTGTGAATAAGCAAAAGAGTTATTAAATTTCCTTAGGAGTAAAAATTATCAATCCATACAAAACTTCATAAGGTTCTTTGGTGATTTCATCATACTTCAGGATTTTCATGGGAAACAACTAGTGTTATGTTCTCTACCCATACCTATAAATGAGACTCAAATCGCTTAAGTATAACCAAAAATATCAAAGTTTGAAGTTCTTAACCATAGACTGCTCAACAATCAAAGAAGCAGACATGTATGTTGTCATACTCCCATTTGATGCACTTTGTACTACAATCTGAATTGTTGGTACAACGCCCTGACCATGTTCTACTTTTCCTTCCACAAAGCGTTGCTTCCACTTCTACACATAAAAAGAAAAATAATAATGTAATTAACAAATTAAGAACTTAAATAAAGATTAAATCTGAAGAAGCAATAGAATAAACATAGGTTGTATAGTTTTTTTTTTATAAGAAGCTAAATTAGTCCACCCAAATTGGCACCAGAGATAATCGAATCTGAGACCTTGAAGAGGAACACATTCTCAAGTCTCGAGTCAATACCACTAGGTCAACCCAAATGGGTTACATAGGCTGTATAGTTAGTTTGTACCCCATGTAGAAATAAGGAGAATGATAAGAAAATGGAACATGAAGATGATGTAGAATTTACTAGTAGAGAATGTCATGATTTCTAAGCAAATGAGGTTGAAAGGAACCATCAAAATGTTTGGTTCTATCTAGTACTAGACATTGCACCCGTGCGGACACGGACACGGGTCATAATTATTGAAAACAAAACATTCAAATAATATAGAAAATAATGTTCTTTGAGAATGTGAATATCATCTATGGCGTCACCATCCAAGTTGCGCGAATATGAAGTACATATATCAAATGTGTATTCTCTTCACGTGGATGCAAATTCAACGTATAATCGTTGATCTTGTCAACAATTAAATTTTTTAGAGCTAATAGCTTCCGATGGATTTTGAGTATATTTTTTTTGATCAAAAGATACTTTTGAGTCATTGGAAGATATGTTCCAATAAATTAAAGAGCTTTTGTGCCAAAATGAGAAGCTTATGAGCAATTTCGAATAGTTTATCAGCAAAAACATATAGAGCATACTTCGTTTCAATTACCTCTACTAATACAACCCAAATAAATTGTTCTTTTCATAACTGGTTGTCGTTTATATATGAATGCCTAATTGCTACAAATTGCATCATGAGACTAAAAAAATATCACTTTAGACATTAATAGACCAAATGTGTTCCCTTGATCAGCTACCCTGTTGACTTTTTCTTTACAAATTGCATTATGAATGCCTAATTTCTTTTAAATGTGTTCCCTTGAATCTGTTACAACAAAGCATAAAATAAAATCAGTAACATAACTAAACGATCATTTATTCTCAAAGTAACATATTATGGACTACTCTTAACTCCTTTAAAGCATGAACTCAGGTTAATTACAAAACTGACAGGTTAAAAATCGCACAAACAACCACAATATACAATAAATTTAACAAAGAAAGTAACACTTTGAGGACCATGTATTGCAGGTCGACTCTCCAATTCTTAGAGACAATTATAACTTTTAACTTCCTAATACAATCATATATGATTTCAATATTTTCCAATTGAGAGAAAATTCCCATTCAAATCAAGCGATTTCAAGACAATTTCTTTAAATTGCATAAGAATGTCTTATGCTAATATAAGATGGAGAACAAAAAAAATCTATAAGACGATAAAAATACTAAGGTAGAAAATCCAACAATTCAAATAAAGATAAAAGGATGAAAGAACCTCCTAAAGCAACACAAATAAGCAGAAAAAATATTGGAAAAGAATCCAAATAAAATGGACATCAAACACAACAAACATAAAGGTTCAAAAGTTGGTCATTTTGAACATTCATCATAGGTATGAGATGCCAATCTATTATGTGGGATACTCCTCTACCAATCAAACCTGCAATCAATATGAAGTAGGAACATTACATTTCTAAAGAATGAAACAAAACAACAATTCGTATTCCAATCAAAATTTTATAACATATGTTATGCTATAGAAATTATGCTGTTCTTTTTATATTATATAATATAAAAAGAGAACCCTAGAAAACTTTCGCCAATTCCTACTGAAAATCCAAATTACCTCTTTCTATTTGTAGATGTCGTGATTCAATTTTTAAAATGATAATTTCTACAAATCTAGAACAGAAAAAGATCAAAATGAACATGTAATTTTAAGAAGTTAAAAGAAACAACATAATTTCAACATTGTAATCAAGAGCCGGAGAGCTATACTATATGTGATCATGTTGTGTTAGTTAGAACAGCAGCCGTGATGCAAAAGTAAAAAAAGGCATGGAAAACGCAAACAGAGAACACACGTTATTTATTACAAAATTCGACCAGTTTGTGCCTACCACTCCGATTAAAGAGCGGCTACAATACCTATCTACTATTCAAGGTTGTTTACAAAGTATAACATCTATTTAAATACTATTGTCCAGTTTGAGCAACCTGCCCACTTATCAGTAAACTGCGAGTCATACCAACATGTCCATGTTCATTCTACAAAACATGCCCAGAAGTTGAGCAACCTACCCACTTATCAGTAAACTGCGAGTAGCACTTCAGTTAATATTGAACCCATGCACTCTTGTTTGTTAGAGATAAAATAAAATAAAATATCTAAAAGATAATGGTAATTACAAAATGAGGATTAACAGTCTAGTATTAAATCCATAATGGTAATTACAAAGAGATGTGCTATATCAAGCGAAAAAAACACAGCGAAAGTTTCAAGAACGGTGAATTGGCCAATCATAAATCTCAATTCAGCTGAATGCATGGGAAGTGGTGGGGTACATAGGAAGTTGTTTTAGAAAGCACAGCGCTCTTGAAAAATTAGCGTCTCATTTTTTCGGGATATTTAGCTTTTTCCAATTACAAAATGAGGATTAATAGTTTAGTATTAAATCCATTTATTGAGATGCCAGATAACTGTTTAACCGAAAAGGCAAGGGATCTCTACGGTTATCAAATCAAAAGAATCTGTAATTCACTTATAGAAATTAACTTGTACATAAAATAGTCCATACATTAAGCATGTTAGGAAGCACATTAGGTGAATAATCGACATTGAATCTTTTATGTTGTCCTTATATTTTGTCTCGAAAGAATAACGAGAAATATTATGTTGTTTTTGGCTTTTCCATGAAATGATAAAGTTTTCAAGGAAAACTAAAAATTTATATTAAACAAGTATTTAGGCAAGAACCATATCAAAATCACAAAATCCCTCGATGTTTGAAATGGAGGAAGTTGGGAAAAAAATCATTTTCATGTATTATTCTTTGAGTAATGCAAAATCTCAAGAGCATTATTTAGTTAAGTGTAAGTGGGGGATGAAAGAAGTTGACTTAACCTTCGTACAACATAAGCATTTATTATTTAAATAGAAAACCTTTTTTTAAGGGATTTAAATAGAAAACCTTATCAATTAAACTTCATTAAATTGAAGGATCATACAAAAATATCATTTTTTTTTACAGGAGAGGGCAGAGCCCAAAGAGGAAAAAAAAAAACTAGACTAAACGGACATTCATAGACATACAAGTCCCAAAAACATCATCAAATATGAGTCTTTAAAGCTCACTAGGAGGAGACTCCAAAACAAGCAAATACAGATGATCGTTAGTAATGCTAATGTTTGCAAGGCAATCGGCACTTCTATTTCCTTCACGTCAAGTATGGTTAATTTTCACATGTCATCTCATCTTTAGAAGCTTCTGAATACGTTGGACTAAAACAGGGATATTCCCGTTGAAATGAAAATTGTCAGAAATCACGTCGATCAAAATCTTTGAGTCGTTCTCCACTATTAGATGAGAAAAATGCTCTCTCAAAGCGATGTCCAAACCCAAATACAACCCCCACGTCTCAGCATGTAGGGCATCACATGCACCAATCTTCTTAGTGTAGCCTTTAATCCATCTACCGACTGAGTCACGAAAAAGTCCCCGCAACCAACGATCTTTCCTCTATCCTTGCAAGCGCCATCACTATTCAGCTTGATCCAACCTTCTTGCGGCCTCTTCCATCCTATGTTGATAGACTCCATAATCTGAGGTCGGCTATGAAGAGGTTGTAAATTACATTCCTTAATGTCTTTGACGAAACTCTTGATCAATAAATTTGGGTTGTTTGGCGCCTCTGGAAACGAGCATTTTTTTTGGTCAAGTAGTTTAGTGATTAGAATTCACTTTTTTCAAGGTGAATAAGTGGGGTATATGGGGTTCGAACCCCAACTCATGCATATAATAATAATACAAACTGAGCTATGCTCGCGGAGACATTTTTATATACACAAATTTCAAGACCAATCCATGGTCACAAGACCAAACAAATAGTGTTTGGTCGCACACACATAAACAAGTATTTTTTTAATGATGCAAAGAAACTTGATGAAAAAATAATTAAATATTTTGAAGATAATATCTTCATGTTAGTGTGTTCAAAGACTATTTATTTGGTCTTGTGATCATAGAAGAATAGCTCTCACCAAAGGTAGATAATATTCAATTAAAAAATGTGAAATTCTTTTACCACCCAACGCATCTTCCAAACGACCCTAAAAAATCCAAAAAATTCCCATTTCTTTTTTTGTTACTGAAAAATTCCCATTTAACTATACTGAGGTATTTACTTCTTCAAAAAAATAAAATAAAAAAAGAATACTACGATATTAACTTAACCATGGTTTATTCGTAGAGTCTTAAAACCCTCATAACCCTTACTCTCATATTACCCTCCTTTACTTCTCTCTGCCCTATAGCGCAACGCCGTTCACAACCTTTGGTCTGCGAATCGTCGGCGGCGCCGTTGTAGGTCTCTCTCTCTCTCTCTCTCGCTATCTCTTATTATACGCGTTTGGAAGAGCTTATTTACAGTTTATTTAGGTTTATGTTACGACATAAGTGGTTGTTAATATTATCTCTGCTTCCTCTTTGTTCTCCAATGTTATTGATTATGAACGCTTGATTTCTGTTGATTGTTAAACCTAAAGTGGGTTTCTTTAGTTGTTCTTTTTTATTCTTTGATTTCATGACTATAACAGAATAGAGCTAGCTAAATTGTTAACCCTTTCGTTAGGGTTTTTGCTCTGTTGCTTGGTTTAATATAGAGGTGGTATGAAAGGTGGGAAATGGAATGTACACTAGTTGGTTGATTGAATATGCATTGAGGGTCCTAATGATATGTTTGTGTTGTGAAATTGATTGGATAATTGTTTTTAAGGGACAATCTAACACATGTTTTTTTGTTGTGAAGGGTTCATTTCAGATTTTTTAGTATTCTGTTCAATTTGTTCAAAATGTAAAAAACATATTAATCCTACTAATTTAGCATGTTATTCTATTTGTTCAACTTGGGTGTTTCATTTCCATGTTACTTTGTTAGTTTGTTTTGATATAACAGTGAAGTTTAAAAGAGAGTAGATGGACATATTTAATTCAAGTTAAGTGGAGAACTCCTTGAGTTTAGTATAACATATGAGCAGTGCAGTTTGGAGTGATTGGGGTTAGGTGAAATGGGGATGGATGGTAAGAAAGGAGCAGTGGCACTAGGTGAAAATGCGAGAATAAGAAAGTAGTCATAGCTTTTTGGGTGCTGGTCTGTTGGGGGGCTAGCTTTGCTTTTAGAATTTTTCTTTTTTTGTTTTATATAGCTGTTCCGTTTTATGCCTGCTGCGGTTTGTTTTCCTGTTCTAGCAGTTTGTATTCTGTTTTCCTCCTTGCTCGGCTTGTGCAGGTTATAGTTTTTAATATATTCATTGACTATTAAAAAATTAAAAATTGCTGCTCATTTAATTGTTATTGTGACTTTTACAGATACTCGTATGGCTTCACCTTCTACTCAGCAGCCTCTTCTTTCAGTCGATATCACGTTCGATAGTAATAATAAAAAAGTGTTTTGCTTTACCTGTGACAAAAAGTTCATTGATGTACTTGGTAGTTTTCTCACCCTACCTTTAGGGTCCATTGCTAAACTCATTGAAAAAGAAGGAGAATTAGGGGTATAAGATTTGCGGCCATCAGTAACATACGTGATGGTTTGGATTTGCTGCTTGATGACCACTTTCTTGGCGGGTCGAACATGAAAACAGAGATTTTGAATCAACTTAATGCTGTTGAGAAGCATTGCAGTTCTCTTGTTATAGACCTGAACCCTAACCGGGTTGATGAGCTCTTTATATGCTCCACCAAGAAATACCATTGTGATGTAGTCAGCCATTTGAAGGTGGTGGAGGACAAGGATGGTGCTTGTAAGTGTCGTAAAGGGGTTCTTAAGCATCTGATTCCCCTGCGGAAATCTCTTAATGGTTTTCTCACAGAATCTAGAGCTAGATATATCGTAAACGATGATTTGTGTGTCTTCCCATTTTCTTTTGATGTGGATTTCGACAATCTAGGCTTTGGTTTGGTAAAACCTGAGTCAGAGAAACATGTATTCACTAAAAAAAGAGTAATCTCTTCTACTCAAATTATCAATTCCATCTTTTGAAGCGGCAGCTTGTCAGGATTCAATTCCATTTCATCAGTGAGATATAGGTCATCGTCATCATTTCCTAAAAACTCTTCTTTACCGGTAATTTGGCGTTTTGAGTAGCAAAAAAAGTGTGGCGCTTCATCCTTGCATTGTACCACATTTCCGACCCCATCTTGAAAGCCACAAGAGGGTCGACAAAGAGATTCTTCAAATCCAATGGCAAGTATCCTTCGTTAAGAACTGAAACACTCTTATACAAATTATCAATACTTTCTTATATAATTGGTTTAGAAAGTATTGATAATTTGAAGAATCTCTTTGTCGACTCTCTTGTGGCTTCCCACATAGGGTCGGAAATGTCATTGGTACAATGCAAGGATGAAGCGCCACACTTTTTTTGCTACTCAAAATGCCAAATTACTGATAAGGAAGAGTGTTTAGGAAATGATGACGATGACCTATATCTCACTGATGAAATTGAATCCTGACAAGCTGCCGCTTCAAAAGATGGAATTGTTTCGAAAGCTAAAAAGGATTGGCAGACCATGCCACGTTCGTGGTACACATAGGATTGCTATTTAGCGGTCTAGAGACACCTCGTACACTGCAAGCTCATGGAAATAAGTCTAACAATTCGTTCACTAAAAAGATCATAACCATTGATCAACACGAGGTACAATGTTTTTTTCATTAAAATTTTAGCAAACTCTCGGCGGTGACTACATAGTTCTATTATTTTAATGCAGCGGCTGGAAATCTTAAGAGCTGCTCACAAACAGCACTACATGCTGGAATTAGTAGCATTCTTAGGAAAAGGGATCAGGTAATTGAAACCCTTTCCACAGCTGTACAATAGCTATCTTGCCACTTTTTTCTATATGATTTATTTTTTACTTTATTTTTTGTATGATTAGAGGAAAAGGACTGGAGAGATATCAGATGATGGTAAAAATATATCACTGATCAGGAATGAAACTGACAACCTCACTAAAAAGGTAGTTAATCGGTTTGGATTTTTTGTTATGAAGCAACTATAATTTAGAAAACTACTAATTAAGTGAATTGCAATGATGCCCAGGTTGCTCAATTAAATGGTACTATCATGGATGGAGGACCTAGGATAGAAGACTCAGAGATTGGTGATTTGACCAGCTCTCTAAAAGGTCAATTACAACAACTTGAGTCTATAGTTATGGATGCAAAGCTCACTATAAAGAGAGCAGAAATTGAGTTAAGCCTCATCAAATGGTTTACTATTTTTGTTAGTAGATCTAGGAGTATTATGGCCTGATTCTGACTGTTCATCTGTGTTTGTGCAGATTATGCGAGTAAAGAAGTGCATGAGCTCGGTCAGTACATTGCAAACTAAGAATTCTTCTGAGAGGTAGATCGGGTGGACTTTAGATGTCATGGCTGACTTAGGAGCTTATATGCTACTCCCAGTCTTTTATGATTTACAATGAATTCTATGAGATGCAGTTTGGCTGGATTTTATTATTGTTTTCATCTAGTTTTATATTTTTTTAATTGTTTTGCATGCCAACATATAAATTTTAAACAAGTGTCAGATTTATATGCAAGTCAGTGTCATTTTCTATCTTTACAGGGGAGACATATCTTGTCACTTTTTTTTTTCTCTTCTTTTCTTACATGTGTTACTAATCTCAATTTTTATATTATCTCACATGTTCTGTTCAATTGTGATATTTATAGAAGAAAAAAAAATTGCGAGTATTCATTACTTCCAAGATATAAAATATTTCTATTTTGAAATGGCGTTTGTTTAAACTTTTGTAGCGTAACAATGTCATTGTTGGATAATATACTTATTAACCCTCTTGTCTTGTTAGTAGCGGATCTCAAATTCAACTCAACAATAAAAACAACTAAGCCTATGTAAACCTTTTCTAAACTATCATATATCATATTTGGATTAATTGTAAACCTTTTTTAATAGTTTTTTTTAGGTTTTCTCTGCCTCATGTAATCTCCTTACTAAAAAATCTAGAGGTCTTCTATCTAAATGCCAAAACTAACAAAGCATATTTTCAGTAATCTTTTATACTATACGTGTTACTCTCTCTCAAACAAGTGTGTGCATGTGTATAATATAGAGTCTCTCTCTCTTAAATAGAGATTAACAAGTGTGTTACACTAATATGTGACTTTTTTCTCTTGTAAAAAAAAAGTGACTTTTTTCTAAACATTGTAGACTTTTTTTATTTTTTTATGTTTAACGGTAAAATTTTATCCACAGCATTAAACAACAAATTGAGTAACAAAATATTATGCTGATATTGTTAATCTCTATTTTTTAATTTTAAATTAAAGAACGCTATATTTTGACAAAAAAAAAAGTTATATTAATATTGTCAAATAATATAATAAATTATGGATTTGAGATTTTCAATTTAAGGGATTTAGGGATTTGAGATTCAAGTTGGGATATTGATTTTTGGTTCAGGGACTATAGTGACAATTTTCTACTTTCACTTTAGTCCTTGTGACACATTTAACAGAATTATTTAACGTCAGAGACTAAAGTGCAGAGTCAGGGACCTCTTTGTATTTAATCCTGAGTCAGGGACCTATGTGATAGCGAGGTGCAGAGTGAGGGGCTAAAGTGACCATTTACTCGTATAATATATAAAGATAGTCATAATTAAACTTGTGCAACACACCGTTTATATAGCTATATATCTTAGAAAGACATGAAAAAAGTTGTTGCTGTTATTGGCTTCACTGAGTAGCTTCAAACCTCATTCAGCAAGCCACACATCCTCCCTGATTCAACCGTACAGTAAAATTGATTATACATTTTATTTTTATTTTTTTATGTTTAAAAATTTTATTCTAGCAAAATTATACAAAATATTCATCATTTATGTATTTAGTCATCCAAAAGTAATTTTCATTAGAATTACCGAAACACTACTATTCAAAAATTCATTAAATCATGTATTTACTTTTAATTGAAATTAATTTATTAGATTAAGTTTGCAGATGCTCACAAACACGTGTAAAAATTCCATGTAAAGTGGTTACTCACTGCTATTGATGAATAAGTTACTGATTTGATATTATTGTAGATCACTTTTAGTACATTATTATTGTAGATCATAACAAACAAGAAATTCCGTCAAAATAAATAATCAAGAAATCGTTGATACAACAACCATTCATTATCTAATTCTACTCTCTGCCACTTTAGAAGACTCAATTATAAGAGTTTAAGTTTTGTTGTAGATAATTTGACACTAGCAATGCCTTCCATACATTCATAACATCAAACACCAATAAACTTGTACCATATTTATCATTATAATAAAATCTATATCCACAATATATTTTATGACCAAACACAATCAATATTATTCTCTAGATAGTAGATATCAAGCATCATCCATACTAGGGATGTCAATGGGTATCCACGGGTACGGGTAGTATGATATTCGTCCCCGCCCCGTTGAATAAATATGGTACCCATACCCGTCCCCATATCCGTGCGGGTATCTCTATACGGATATCCGCGGGTACCCATGGATTTTTGATTTTTTTTTTTTTGTACAAAGA
>Ga0228711_1007297_pt1 | contig 16086 bp, 15 predicted proteins | sample MedpolnodulmetaG_2_FD_177996 | JGI IMG/M metagenome (GOLD analysis project Ga0228711, IMG submission 177996) | Root nodule microbial communities from Medicago polymorpha collected in Santa Monica, California, United States - brown nodules | ecosystem: Host-associated > Plants > Roots > Nodule...
CCAATTTTCAAACGATTAATGATATTGGAAGAAGAAAATACCATTTTCATCAATATATGATATTATACAGTAATCCTGAATTCTGTTTTGTTATGTGTATGGTATAAAATATATTATATACTAGAAACTAAACTATTTCTCAAGTAAGGTGACGAGGATCCTGTTATTTGATATTATTTTCTTGAACGTAATAGACTAATATTTGGTAATTTAATATGTAATATTTGGCACATGATAAATTAACATTGGTAATTTGGGAAGTTTAGTATTGATTGGTATTTTTTTAGTGTAATTTTTTCATTAAAAGCTTTAAGTAACCGGGCTAGCCCGAAAGCCCGTAGCCTGCAAAGGGCCGGGCTTGGACAAATATTTTTGAGCCCGTTTATCTTCCGGGCCTTTTTGGCCCGGCCCGCCAAAGCCCGAGCCCGTCATGGGCCGGCTCGACACGGGCCGGGTAGCCCGTTTTGACAGCTCTAATTACAACAATACCACAAAGACAACCATGTCCTAGATTTCCTTACCTCAACCTTTAGGACTACCTAATCTCAAACTAGAGATATACACCAACAAGTTGTTTACAAAACATAATGTTTACACAAATTCTAGGAGTAGTAAACATATTAAAGTTCAGTACACTTAAAGTGTAACCTCACAGTTGTATCTTTTTCTTTTGCTAGACAAGGTATATACTACAAACAATTATCTATGTAATTACAATAGTATATATGAACAGATTAGACATGAATATTCTTGAGCGTCGTGTGTGTCGTTGTCGTAACGTTCTTCAACCAAATTTGGTCCTTTATATAGAGATGAAATAGATGACCGTTGATGAAGAAATCCTTGTCTTAGAAACCTGAACGAATGTTGATATATCTTGAAGATTTTTAGGTCAGTGCTTCGGCCATTCAATTCCATCAATGATTATCTTAAAGGAGTTTGATTCCGTTGAATAAGTCATAATAAATTGTCCTTCTTTGAGATACTAGCCTTTGCATACACAGTGATGAATTACTTGAGTCGGATGCTTGGTACAGAAGATCATACTCCAGAGGATTGTACGTTAACATTGACTTCTACAATTAATTGACCTTAATCTTGTGTAGAACTTTTCCTTTATCTATGACACATAGATCATCAAGGTATTGAGCCTCCAACATACTTAGTGTAATGTGCAGCACAAGTTCATAGCTTTGACCGATGGTGCTGAACTTTGACTTCATATCCAAAGTTGTGACTTGGTCCAAAGCTTTGACTTGGTGCAAAAACATTAATTTACATGTACTTAGAATTTCCTACACACTTAAATGCATATTAAAGAATCTAACGCATAAGCAGTCACTAAACAAAATACCAAACCTTGAGACTACTAGATAAATAAGTGATCTTATCATATCTCTATATACCTTTGTGCCTACCTTGTTAGTGGTTTCTTCTTTAACAAGTGAACAGGTTGGATGCGTTGGTGTTAGCATTTTTTTGCAATCCACAATATCAATTATCTTCATGAGTTTTTCTTAATATTTTGTTTGATGTATGCAAACTCTGTCTGCACATTTGGATTCCAAAAGAGAACTTGAATTCTCCCATCACTACTAAAAAAAGTAAAATTAATGACGGAAAAAATGAAATTCCTCACAAATTCTTTGGTCGCAAAATTTAGTGACGGAATTAAAGAGGGATTTCACGTTTTCCCTCACTAAAGATCCCTCACTAATTTTTGTTTTTTTAGTAGTGCATCCTATCATTAGGTCTAATTTGAAATGTTGGATTTTCTTTTTTTGTAGAAAATTGAGGCTTAATTGAAGTGAATTCAAAATGAACATGTAGAAAAAATAAAAGTAACAAATGCATGCGGTTGTACTACCACATGTAAATTTGAATATAAAACACAATGAAATGATTACAGCTACACAAAGTAATAATGAAATCGAACCAATAGAAGCGCGAACCAATAAAAGCGCGAACCAAATCACACCCTCCCCGGTTTATGATTTTGATTCTTAAAAAAATATAATATAAAGTCTAAAGTATAGTATTGAATAATGCAAACTGGTGGGGTGGGGGCTGCTATGTATATAATTCATGTCCTTATTATGTAACACCCCTTTCCTCTTTTTTTCTATCTTTTGCTTTCTCTTCCCTCCCAATTCTCTCTCTCTCTCTCTTTCTCTCTGACCTAATTGTCTCTCTTCTATTCACATCACTACTCATCTCCACAAACACACCAACCACTACCTTGAGAAGAAGATCCTTCTAAATTTAGTATCTTTTTTTCATATTTTCCAACCCCATCACCTAGATCTATCTATAGACTTCATTGTTTGACCAAAAAAAAACACTTGGGAAGTTTTTTCATAGCTAGTTAACCCTAGAGGATAATATTTTGCAATAGTAAGATCATCATCATCATCAAGGAAACTCAACATGACTCCAATTAATTTGGCAGGACAATTTGGTGACACAACTTACACCAAAGTTTTTGTTGGAGGGTTGGCTTGGGAAACTCAAAAAGAGACCATGAAGAAGTATTTTGAGCAATTTGGTGAGATCTTGGAAGCTGTTGTCATCACTGACAAAGCCACTGGAAGATCCAAAGGCTATGGATTTGTATGTCTATCTTCTCTCTATATTTGAATTTCTTTATCATTATCATGTTTTCTATATATTAATTATTGATTTCTTATTTCAAGTAGAAGGATTTATCTAAATGATCAAGTTTATATATAATTTTTTATAAATAAAAATAATCCGTATTCGAAGTGATAATGAATTGAATCTCAATGAATCGTGGCAGCGAAACAACTCAAACACTTACTATACACCTTTGTATTTAAGTCATTTGCAAAGAAATGAAGCATATATGATAATCCATGTTTAGTTTCTTCCATTTTGTATTTTTTTTGTTTTTGGAAAGTCCATTCTTGTATATATTGAAGTTGAAAAAAAATTTGTTTCCAATTTAGGTCACTTTTCGTGAACCTGATGCTGCTATGAGAGCTTGTGTGGATGCTGCTCCTATAATTGATGGCAGGAGAGCTAACTGCAACCTTGCTTCTTTGGGTGTCCAAAGATCTAAGCCTTCAACACCAAAACATGGTAATATTAATATTGTATAACAAAATATTTATAAAGTTTGTTTATTAATCTTTCATTATAGATTAATTTCTATGCACCAAAAATATCTCTAAATGTTAAGATATATGATTGAATGCATGTATAAAAAAAAATTTACACTAATACAAATTAAAATAATATTTATTATATACCCAATTAATAAAATCATCTTATCTAATTGAGTTTATATTTCAATTATTCTGTTGTTATTGATATGATGTATAAGATCTCAAGGAAAAGTTAGATTAAATCTTTTCATTTCTAGTTTATCACTATTAAAAGATGCTCTAACATTTATCAACTCATTCTTGTTCACATATTCTCCACGTACAAGCTTAATGTTAATGGATATTCCTTTTGCAAATTATTATTATTTGTGTTTGAGTGAAACTCAAATCACACTGTGAAAATATTCTTTGATGAGAAAGCAAGACACACAGCTAAGTGGCAGCTAAGCTTGAATATTCTTCCAGAGTGGAAAGTTATGCTATGTTTTTAATATCCATGTGTAAAGAGTTTCAATATTTCATGCATGTTTTTGGGAAACAAATTAAATGAAACAAGTGTCTCTAAGAAGTATCGAAAAAAAAGCAGTCTACTCTACTGCTTTTATTCCCTTTAGTGATTTTTTCTTTTTAACTTACATTTATCCTAAACTATATTTAACTTCAAACTTTTCCTAGTTCTTAAAACACACTACTAGAAAAAGTTGAATCATCAACAATAATTCATATAAGAAAATATTTCATCCGGTCTCATTTATAAGCAAAAAAACAATTTTTTAGATACATTGAATAACTAATGTATGCGGTCACATTTATATATCATGTACATTAGTTATTCAATGTACCTTTTTTTTTTGAGGGATTATTCAATGTACCTAGAAAGTTGTTTTATGCTTATAAATGTGACCAGATTGAATATTATATTGATCGTCTCTAAAGACATAGACACAATGAAAACGAATTTCATATTTTTTATAGTTTTTTATTGATGAAATTTTATAAATAACCAAATCTCTTCGTAATACAAATAGAGACCAGCAAGACATAAACCAACGATGTATTTTTATATTATTTAAAGAGTATAACAGTAAAATCCACATGCATTATTACCTGTCAATTAACATGCATCCTATAACATCAAAATTTTGCTCTTGTTTATCTATGAGAGGGTTTCTTTGATTTTGTTATCGTTTGACCTTGATATTTCTTGTACTCAAATTTGTATATATGTTTGAACTCTTGTAGGAGATTTCTCCATTTTTATATTTTATCTATAATATATATTTGCCATTAAATAAAACATCAAAAAGTAGCTTTTTATCATGTGAAATGCATTCACAATATTTTCTTTTGAAATATTGAATGGTAGTATTGATTAATTTTATGTAATGATGAAAATTTGTAGGAGGAGGAGGGAGGAACATTAGGGTAATGGGTTCTTTCCAGACAGGATTTGGAGGAGTGGGATCAGCTTTTCCTTCAGCTGCAACCTTCCCTCATTATGCCATCCAGCAAGGGATACCTTATAATGTTTATGGGTATGAATATGCTTCTTGAACACTATAGTACTTTTATTTTCCTCTCTTTCTCTCTTTTCTATATCACAATATTTACATTTGTACTTTAAGGTTGGATTGAATAGCACGTGCAATGCCAACCCATAAACAACAAAACCATTCAATATAATTTAATATGCTAGCTAGGTTTATCACTAACACCAAGCAAGCATGCCTTGCCAGTTCATATGTAGTATTCTTTTTAAATAAATAAAAACAAATTGACCTGATTCCACATGGCCCCTTTATGTAACTTTTCCATCGACCTTACACGTATTTCTCTATATGAACAAATAGAAAGAAAGAAAAAAATAATGGTCAGCACATATTTGTAAATGAGAGATGATTTTATATACCACTTTTGCTACTTATAGCTTCACATGGGTTATTGTTAAAAACAAATAAATCTTTCACATGCGTTTCTACTTGTTTTTCATACTTTCAAACTTGTTTATCATTGGTTGGCTTTTTCAAAAAATATTGTTTTCATATTTTCTCAACAAAGTTTCTGTCTTCTCATCTCACTGATTTAATCTATAAGATAGGGAGATAAAATGAGAGATAAAGTAGGTAAATAAATAAAACATTTGACTATTTATGCAAAATTATTTACACTTAAGTTTTTAATATTCTGTTTTTTCTAATTATTTTAAAAAATAGTACTCTCTTTAGTGAAAAAAAATGAATATTACTCTCTTTAGTTTCTAATATAAGAAAATAAAATGATATAGTTAATAGTTTGTTTTATGAAGTATAACCAAATTACTCAATTAATTTTACTCTATTTAATAATATTATTCCTCAAATGATTTAACTATTTATTTTCATAAAATGTTTCCTCAAAAAAAAATCATAAAATGTCTATACTATTAAATAAGTTTCTAAGAATGCATGTTATATCATGTTTTTCTATACGTGCCGTTATATCAAACAGAATGGTAGACATAAATAATTTCTCATGTTTTTTACTTGCATAAGCTAAATTGTTTTTGACCTGCTTAATTAGACACTGCTAGTGCTATGTATATTCACCTTGAATTCTTCCATTCTATATTTTCAGGTACTCTTCTTACTCCCCCGATTACAGTTACCCTACGGTATGTACTTTTAACTTTTACTTTCTCTTGTCTGCCCTATATATACCTTTTACTTAGGATGCGTTTTGAAGCTTAACTTTTACTCTTACATAAAAATTCCAACTACTCTCTTTCAAATAATTATTCCTATAACATTATTAAAAAAAAGTTTGTCTCAAATGAATTCAATATAAGTCAATTTATCTTTATTTGAGAGGACTATGTCAAAAAAAAAAAATATTGTCAAGTAGTTTAGTGATACAATTTATCTATAGTATAATTACTTCTTTTTTTAAGGAATCTATAGTATAATTACTAAAATCACTAATCATGCAAGACTAGTTAAAATAAATATCACCTAGACTTGCACCTACGTGAAAGATTTGTGATCTTTTATTTTCGTGATCATAATCAATTTGATTATCACTCTCAACCTAATTTTAGTATAAGTTCTAGAATTAATTTGTGTGGTAGGGCTGAAAAAGAGAATAAGAAAATATCTACGCCTCCAACTTTGAAAATACAATTTGATTAATTTAAATTTTATGAAGTTATATCCATTAAATGTATTTTAAATAATTTTTACTTTTTAAAATTTTGATCAATTCTACTACATTTAATAATGGGATTATTTCCAAAATAGTTTTAATTAATTTTTACTTTTACAAGTTTCAGTTTTTTTTATTTTTCTTGACTACACAAATTTCAGTTGCCATACCACATGATATTATTCATAAAATACTTTTTTTAAAAAACAATTAATATTAGTATGTTAATTTTTAATTGGTTAGTATTTCTTGGATTTGAGAATTAAACCTCAAACCACCTTTATTAATCCACCCCTTAACTCTCCCAACTCAACCACCAAATCAGTCTTATAACTCCCATTCATAAAATACTTCTTTTTTTTTAGGGATAAAATACTTCTATTTAACTAGTTTATATTTTATTTTTCAATAATATCTTTTATTTTTATGAAACAAGTTTTTGCAAAACCAAGAGTGTTCGATAAAGTGATTCGAATTATATCTTAGCCATAGATTTTGAGAAAAAATAGTTGTAGCCATAGATTCTCGGAAAAAATAGTTGTGCATGAAGGATATTTGATTTTCATTAAAAAAAATTGTTAAGTTAAAAATATATTTACTTTTTGAATATAATTAAGAAACTAAATAAGATTTATTGTTTGAAACAAAAGCTAATTTATTTTATATTTTTAAAATGAGGTATTTAGGTCACAAAATGAGGTATTATGATAAAATAATGAGAGAGAAAATAAATTTATTTAAAAAATAATTAAATGGATTAATCCTATTTTGATAAAAATAAATAACGACTTATATTAAAAGAATATTATATCTTACTTTTTTTCAAAAGAGAAAATTCTATTTTTCCCAATTTGGGGTATGTCAAAATCATAAGATATAGGTGATGGCCCACAAATATAGGTATCAAAAGGGTAGAATAGTAAATTCATTTCAAGCTTGCTTATGAATGTGGGCACCAACTTTTTTCACTACAGCTCATTATTGTACCCTACAGAATGTGGAGGGGAACGTGGTAAGTCGGTGACCTTAACAGTACTATTGCTGCATATAATTGATGATTCCATAGAAACAACAAATGATTGTGGACTGCACTAGTCAAAGTTTTCTTTCACTCCTTTGTTCTATTTCTTTCCACTTTTTAGAAAGGAAAAAAACACAGTGATGTTTGTGGTCCATTTAAATTTAGTCATGAACTTTCACGGTCTTCTATGCGTTCAAAGCCCCCCAAAATTATTTAATCCAATCCACTGCTTGCTTGCTATAGTGGTCCTTAAAAAATTGTTGTTCATATCTATTTATAATCAAGTTCATAATACATGAAAAATACAATACAAAAGTTTCCATTGGATCCTATGGTGTAAAATTTATACTATATTAGCGTGTAATATCTAACTACTTTTATAGCTACGAGACAATTATGGCCAAACATATATATATGATGATGTATACAAACACATAAATACAAATTTATGATGAAAATTACTCTGATTTTTTTTTGTTAATTGTTTTTCCTTGTTATGCTTGATTTTAAGAAATAGTAATTTTATGACTTTTTCAATGTGCAAAAATGACTACTAGTATATCTGAAATTATAATACATCCAAGAATTTCATAGCAAATAACTTACATCCAAAAATTTCATTTTGTTGTAATTCTATTTCTTTTAAATGGAAATGAAATTTTGTAATATAGTACATAAAATTTAAAGTTATTAATTATGTTAATGTTAATTATAACTAAATGGGTTAATTAAGTTTTTGGTCCCTATAAATATTCACAGTTTTGTTTTTAGTCCCTACAAAATAAAATCATACTTTTTAGTCCCTATAAAAATTTTCATCAGCATTTTTAGTCCCTATAAATTTTTCCATCAGCACTTTTAGTCCCTGTAAAAAATTTCCAGCAACAGTTTTGGTCCCTAAAAGGTTTAAGGAAAATGTCATAGGGACTAAAAAGTGTGATTTTATTTTGTAGGGACTAAAAACAAAACTGTGAATTTTTATAGGGATTAAAAACATAATTAACCCTAACTAAATCTAACATAATCTTCTATTTTTGTGATAAAATTGATTAGAGTGATGATTTTCACCTATAATAAAAATGTGGTTGTAACGTAATGGAAAATGCAGAGCTACTATGGTATGTACGGTGGGGCAACAGCACAGTATCCTGTTTATGGAAATGGACCAGCTGGAGGGATGATGACTGGTGGTGCAGCAGCAGCAGCCTACTACCCATATCTTCAATATGGCGAAGGAACCGGCGGCGCAACTACCGGCGGCTACACTTCTGGCCAAGGTTATGGTGTTAACTACCCACCTCAGGTGTTTCAATATTCTCCAATTGCTTCAACTGGTGGGTATGCTCAGCACTATGGAACACCCATTTCTCTCGCACCTTCTCCTGCTGCCTTGCCATCAGGTTTCTACTTCTTACTATACTCTCATAATCATGGTTTTAAATTAGCGAACTTTTATATTGCATGATTATTGACCAAACTACACTTGCGGACAAATTCATATTTTCTTTACCGCTATTTAATAGATATAGTCAAATCTCTATAGTTGGATTCATGTGCGATTTAAGTTTAACTATCCAGATTTAACTTGATCGTTGAACTGAGGTGCAATTTAAGTTCAATTATCGAGATTTGACGTGATCGTTGAACTGAGGTGCAATTTAAGTTCAATTATCGAGATTTGACGTGATCGTTGAACTGAGGTGCAATTTAAGTTCAACTATCAAGATTTGGTCTGATCGTTGGACTGAGGTGCAATTTAAGTTTAACTATCGAGATTTGGCTTGGCCAGTTGAATAAACGCATAAGATTAGAACTAGTTGAAAGCTACAATTTAAAACTATGATAAATTTGTGTTAGTTTATGTGATTATGCAATTTGGTCATATATGTATTAATGAGGTGCTAATATTGTGACAGTGTGTTTTGCTGTGCCACAGGCGTGACAATGGCTCTACAAGCACCAATTCCTCATCGTTAGAGACTCATATCATGATCTCAAAAATTCTAGCTGTGTCAAAACTTCCCAAGTTATTGCTTCTTGAAGTCTCTAGTATCATCAATCAACCTTTGGTCTAACCATGGTGTTTCTCTTATCACACACACACTCACTTTCACTAACACCAAAGAAAAAAAGCCCATCATTGGAATTTGGGCTTTTCCACTCATCATATCATAGGCCCCCCATAGGGGCCCAAAGGTTTCCTCTCTATATAATTTGGAGAGTCATACTCATCATGCATTACCCCCTCCCCATTTTTTTTGTTCAAGAAAAAAAAGTTGCATTGGTTCCTTGAAGGGTACCAAAAAGATTTGTAATCACCAACAAAAGCTATAGGATAGCGAAGTTGGAAAAAATGAATGGGAAAACTTAGCCCTTGGAAAGGTTGAGTAAAAAAATCATCTTGTTAATTAACTTTGACCCATGAAGGGTAAAGTGAAAGTAATAAAGAATGGTTTTTCAAAAATTGTAAATTGAAGAATCTCACAAATAGGTAGCTCATTATTAAAAATTAAACTAGTTTTGGAAAAACAGAATTGCTAATCACACCTCTCTGGATAAAGAGGAAAGTTTAGCAATCATGGACATTGGATGTCCCACCTTTTTTGTATGGTAACATCTAGATATATAGCCTTAGTCTTTAGTGTTAATTAGGATAAGTCATGTTTATCAAATTAATTTTCATAAAAAAGGGTTTAACCAACAAACCAATTAGTCATCTTCCCTTTGGGTAAGGGAAGAAAATAACTAACCATGTTTTTTTTCTTAAAGTAAATTCATTGTGGCTAAACTATGGTAGTTTAAGCCCAATTTAGTTACTTTTAGGAGGGAAAGTAATTTTTTACACTCCCAATTAGCATATGTAGTACATGTCATCATCATTTTGAGAACTACATCAATGGAATGTGTAGAACTCAAAAAAAAACACTTGCACGTAACCTTGGGAGATATTTGGGTTCCCTTGGTTACTTCACTTTGCTCACCAACCATGGTTAGGACATAGGTGAATTAATGAGAATCTCATCATCACTCTTTTCTTTGTCTCTCTCTCTTTTCACTTCACAATCTCCTCCCTTTATTTAATCTCTCTATGGCAACTTTTAAATTGAGATGGACCTTCAAACTCTTAATTTTATGTTTAAGTCTATATGTTATTTGGATTGTAATTAGAAAATCTAAAGTAGGAGGATCAATTCATTCTCTGCTGGATGAGAATGGATTTGCTACTTTTCTACCATGCCTTTAATTTCTTGTATTATGTTTATGTCAATCAACATGTGTTCAAGAAGTTAATGCTTTCAAGCAATGTTAGCTTTGTTATATCCCAATCGATTATTTCTTACAATATTATTATAAATTATATTTTTAAAATTTTAAAAAAAAATAATATTGAGGAAGGGTGTTGGAATTAATTTATTAATTCATCATACAACACTTTTTTTTCACACAGCAAAAACTTATTATTTCGAAATTTTACGGGACTAAAAAATACGATTTTATTTTGTAAAGACTAAAAACAAAATTTTGAATATTTATTAGAATCATTTACTTAATTAACTTTTTTTTATTCTATTTCATATCAGCATTATTTTCTGAATACTTGTGTTAGGTTACATGAATGGTACATGATCTTCTATTTGTTTTAACTTTTTCTTTGTTACCATCCATATTATATTACTTTATCATTCTATGTTTTTGAGCAAAAACTGTATTATTCTTTTGCATTATAACTTCATTATGTATATGCTCTCATCTATCTGTTTTGTTTTATATGTAATAGGGTTAATTAAGTAAATGGTCCCTATAAATATTCAGAATTTTGTTTTTAGTCCCTACAAAATAAAATCACAGTTTTTAATCCCTGTAACATTTTTGTTTAGCATTTTAGGGACCAAAAATGCTGACGTAAAATTCTTATAAGGACTAAAAATGTTGATGGAAAATTTTACAGTGACTAAAAATGCTGACGGAAAATTTTTCAGGGACTAAAAAGTGTGATTTTATTTTGTAGGTACTAAAAATGAAATTATAAATATTTATAAGGACCATTTACTTGATTAACCCTATGTAATATATTCATGTTTTCTATCATTCTGCAATTATAAACTCGTCTTGTTTATTTTGATCCATGTGCAATTGATTTTCTATGTAAACCTATATTACCAAATAACTTTCAACATTAAAATATGTTAGGGATAGAAATCTCAGATTCGAGGTCTGAGTGCCTCCAAAAAATTAAGAGAGAGAAAGGGAAATCATTTCTTTGATAAAACTCTTGAAAAGGATTACAGGCATATAAATAGTACTAAGGGAACATTCTCCACTCACTACATCATAACAGATTTGCTACAACTATAAATAAAATATCCTAACAACTTGATTCCCCTAGTATTCTAGAACCTCCTTCTGCTGAGTCAGCTACCTCTAAAGTTGGTAGTCCTTCATGTGAATTGGAATTGTGGTGCTCCTTTTGGGCCTAGCACATGTCTCAGAAGCAATTGGCCATGCTGAATGTGATCAGCAATATTAGCACTCCTATTAGTACTCTTGTATGTAACAATACCCACTCCATCAAGCTCGACCTTGTCCTCAAGGTCATAAAGAGTACACAAAGAGTCCCAATCTTCACACGAAGTATCACCATGTGACAGTCCAGCCCACTGTACCAGCACCTTACGGCGACGGACACCTGCATCCTGAACCCATTTAGTGGAAAGGATGGCCAGAGGAGTCACAATTGGATGGTTATCCATTGCGGCAGGAGATAAATGATCAATGGCAGTAGATGGCGCTCCAATGTTAGGCTTGAGAAGGGAACAATGAAAAACATCATGAATTTTTGAATGTGAAGGGAGCTCCAACTTATAAGCTACTAGTCCAACCTTAGACATAACGCGGTAAGGTCCATAGAATCGTTTGGAGATTTTGTGGTACTTGGCTCCAGTTAGAGAAACCTGTCGATAAGGTTGTAGCTTGACATAGACCCATGCCCCTACATCAATTTCAAGTTTACGGCGATGGGAGTCAGCGATAGCCTTCATACGCTTCTGAGCTTTGGACAGATTGTGGCGAAGACTAATTATAATCTCATCTCAGGTTGATAACAGTGAGTCACAGGCGTCAACCAAGGACGAATGAAGGACATATGATGGAATTGAGGGCGGCGGTTTGCCGTATATAACCTGATAAGGGGTGAGGCCAGATGATGTATGAACTGAAGTGTTATAGTGGTACTCCGCCCAATGAAGGTATCTAACCCAATGAGAAGGCTAGTCATGGACAAAAGCGCGCAGATATTGCTCAATGGTACGGTTTGTAACCTCTGTTTGCCCGTCGGTTTGTGGTTGGTAAGCGGAACTCATATGCAACAAGGTCCCACTTAGTTTGAACAAATCAGACCAAAAACAGCTTACAAAGACAGGATCACGATCAGAAACAATGCTCTTAAGAAAACCATGTAACTTACACACCATATTAATAAAGAGATCAGCTACCTTTGTAGTAGTGAAGCTGGTTGGTAAGGCTCCTGGATGAATTCCCTTGGAAAATCTGTCAACTACCACCAAGATAATTGTTAAGCCATGAGAACCCGGTAAGCCCGTAACGAAATCCATTAATATATCCTCCCAAACATTAGAGGGAGTAGGGAGAGGCTGAAGCAGTCCCGCCGAACGTAGGGTGGAGTATTTCGTTTTCTGAAAAACCCCACATTGAGCCACAATTCATGTACCTCTTTTCGCATGTTAGGCCAAAAGAAATTTTCTGACAAACGCTTCAATGTCTTAATAACTCCAGCATGCCCTCTAATCACTATTTCATGGAACTCTCGAAGTAGTAAAGAACGAAACTTGCACGAGGGACTAAGCCAAATGCGTCCATAACGGTACAACAGCCCATCTATCAAACGAAAAGCCAGAAAAGATGAAGGATTTGCAGCTACCTTTGCGGACAAGTAGAGAAAATTCGAATCTCCAGCCAATTCCCGCTTAAGCTCCGCTAGAAAAACAAAATAGGGGACTGTCAATGATTGTAATACTGCTGCTTCGGGGTTTGAATCACCTGAGAAAGTAGTTCCTTGAGGCTTTTGTGATCTGTCTGAATGGTAAAGAAGTGCCCCAACAAATATTGGCGCCATCACTTCACTGCAGATGTGATAGCGTGTAATTCCCAGAGGTAAGTGGATGCCTTTGTCATGCGGAGGCAAAAGAGCTTGCTGAAATAAGGTATGGCCAACACAAGGGCACTGACCAAGGCTGCCTTCAAAGTTTCAAAGGCTTAATTGGATTCAGAAGTCCAGATAAACCCTTCTTTCTTCAATAGATTGGTGAGAGGATGTGCTAAGGTAGCATAATTGCGAACAAAACGGCATTAAAAACCAGAGATTCCCAAAAATCCACGGACTCCTTTAACTGACTTGGGAAGCAGCCAATCAGAAATAGAAACTATTTTTTCGGGGTCAGGGGAAACAGCACCAGCGGACACTACGTGACCCAAGTAGGATATTTTCATTTTGCAAAATTCACATTTAGGAGCCTTCAAATAGAACTGATGGCGAGCCAGAAGGTCAAAAACTTGTGCTAGGTGTTGGATGTGGAGGGCTACCGACGCGCTATACACCAAGATGTCGTCAAAAAACACAATTAATGTTTTATGGAGTAGAGGACGAAAAATATCATTCATGGTGGCCAGGAAGGTCGCGGGAGCATTGCAAAGTCCAAATGGCATCACCTTATACTCATAATGCCCATCATGAGTTCTAAAAGTTGTCTTGTGAATATCCTCCGGAGAAACCAATATCTGATGAAATCCAGAGGTAAGATCCAACTTAGAGAAAATTGTAGCAGAACCAAGCTCATCCAAGAGTTCATCAATAGTGGGAAGAGGGAATCGATCCTTGACTGTAACGGCGTTCAGTGCCCTGTAATCGACACACATCCGCCATGTTCCATCACGCTTTTTCAACAATAATACCGGTGATGAAAATGGACCGGTGCTAGGCTGAATCCACCTGTTGCGAAGTAACTTATCGATTTGGGACTCAATTTCCAACTTCTGGGCATGTGGGTAACGATAAGGGCGAACATTCACGGGACAAGAATTAGGCAAAACTGGTATTTTATGGTCTGTAAAACACGGTGAAGGTAATTGTGAGGGTTCAGTGAAGAGAGAATTGTATTTAGTGAGGAGTTGGGCTATTTGTGGGTAATTGTGGGTGGGGGAAGAAACAGTATTAACATCAAATGGGGATAAGTGAAGAGAATAGAGTTGAGCAGTAGGGTCACTGTGAACAAGTTTCTGGAATTGATCCAGTGACAAGGGTAGAGGAGCAGAATAAGCTCCCCGAAGTTCAATACGAGTGTTGTTATAGAAAAATTGCATCGTTAAATTTTGATAATCCATAAGGACTGGCCCAAGTTGCTTCAACCACTGGGCTCCCAACACCACAGATGTGTCACTCAGGCCCAAAACGAATAAGTCTACCACAAACACATGGCCCTGGATGGAAAGAGAAGTTGTTGTGCAAATCTGAGCGCATTGGGGCTCTTGTCCATTGCCTACCAGGACTCGCAAAGATTGGGTTGGGCTCAAAGGAAGACCCAATTCATGGCTAACAGACTGTTGAATGAAGTTATGGGTACTTCCCCCATCAACTAAAATATGAACTAGCCGAGTTGAGATCCGACACATAACCCGAAAAGTCTCTGCAGTAGGAATTCCGAACAAGGCATTAAGGCTGAGTTGGGCCGGGTGAGATTCTTCCGCTCCAGGCCCAATTCCTTCGGGTGACCCAACATCTTCAATGGAATCTGCAGTGAGGATAGAACCAGAATCTAGTGACGGAGAATCGTCCTCTTCCGCAACCATGAGAAATACATGGCCAAGACAGTGATGATTCCGGTGAAACTTCTGATCACATTTAAAGCATAGCCCTTCTCACGGAGGTCCGTCATCTCAGCCTCAAAGAGTTGACGGAATCGAGGCTTCTCTGGTGATGGTAATAAGGGAACAAAATGATTCAGCGACGGATGAGCCTTCGAGGAATTCACCAGTGGCCACTGTTGCAACAGACGGGCACGGAAATCTCGATGGAGATCTTGCAGCTTGTCCTCCCATAAACGAGCCAAACCAGCAGCTTGGGACAGGGAAGTGGGTTGTTGGGCAAGGACTTCTCGCCGAATTTCAGTTTTGAGGCCGGAAATAAAACAACTCAGCAAATCCAGGGAATTTAACCCAACAATTCTGTTAGCTAATGCTTCAAAAGCACTTAAATAAGCAGCAACACTAGTAGTTTGGGTGAGCTTAAACAGATTACCTCGAGGGTTATCATATGCAGTTGGAGCAAAGCGAGATTCCAATGCTTGAAGGAATTGATGCCATGAACAGATCTGACCATTTTTGTACATCCACTGATACCATGATAATGCGGGACCGTCGAGATAGAACGAAGCAACGGTGATGCGTTCCTCCTCTGGCGTCTCGTGATAGGCGAAAAACTAGGAGATCTTAAAAATCCACCCCGGAGCTTCGGTGCCATCGAAACGGGGAACATCAAGTTTGAGGCGAGGACGGAGTTGATCGGATATTGAGGAGGTGTTGCTGGCGTTGGTAGTGCGGGTGAATTGGAGGCGGTTTGGTTCTTCCAGAGCAGCAAAACGGTGGTGGAAGTCATCAAGACGAGTAACGATGAGAGCCAACTTCTCGGTGGGGCTTCAATGCGTTCAGTGTTATTAACCATGGTGGAGGGGAATAAAAACAATGAAAGCA